>ERZ795043.19-NODE-19-length-264262-cov-361.415103_pt1 | contig 264262 bp, 190 predicted proteins | sample MGYA00375127_ERZ795043 | MGnify/ENA primary metagenome ERZ795043 (study PRJEB30172, sample SAMN05518447) | compost metagenome | isolation source: Feedstock adapted compost from Newby Island compost facility, Milpitas, CA | place: USA:Newby Island compost...
GCATGCTCCCGATCATCGGGTCTCCGCGCTCGAAAGAGCGCGGCCCCATTGAAGCCCGGGAGGGGCGCAACCCGCATGCTCCCGATCATCGGGTCTCCGCGCTCGAAAGAGCGCGGCCCCATTGAAGCGCGGCGCATTTAACCCAGCGGCTGCAGGAGTCTACCTGGTCTCCGCGCTCGAAAGAGCGCGGCCCCATTGAAGGCCCGTCCACATCCTGCATCCTCGCGGCGTTTGCCCGGCGTCTCCGCGCTCGAAAGAGCGCGGCCCCATTGAAGGGGTCGAGCCGCTCAATGCCCCGACAGAGACCCGATGTCTCCGCGCTCGAAAGAGCGCGGCCCCATTGAAGGATGTACCCGAGCAGCGCGAACATGTACCCGTCTATGATGTCTCCGCGCTCGAAAGAGCGCGGCCCCATTGAAGGCTCTTGACCCAGTTGGCTATTGCCCCAAGAACCTCAGGTCTCCGCGCTCGAAAGAGCGCGGCCCCATTGAAGGCAGGCGATGTCGTCCACGATCGCCGCGCTGGTGGACGTCTCCGCGCTCGAAAGAGCGCGGCCCCATTGAAGGCAGGTGATCCTGGTGGTGGATCACCGCAGCTATTTCGTCTCCGCGCTCGAAAGAGCGCGGCCCCATTGAAGGTCATCCGGGAATTCGGCCCGCATCGCCTCATCGGCCAGTCTCCGCGCTCGAAAGAGCGCGGCCCCATTGAAGGAAGTGGCACACGGTCATCGTGCTGGCGGAGGACGGGTCTCCGCGCTCGAAAGAGCGCGGCCCCATTGAAGGTCGATCAGGACGTCGTCTTTCTGCGGGGTGAACCCGTCTCCGCGCTCGAAAGAGCGCGGCCCCATTGAAGGAAGTGGCACACGGTCATCGTGCTGGCGGAGGACGGGTCTCCGCGCTCGAAAGAGCGCGGCCCCATTGAAGGTGGGGTTGTGGTGCGGTGATTTGGAGAGCTGGGGGCTCGTCTCCGCGCTCGAAAGAGCGCGGCCCCATTGAAGGACCTTGACCTTGGCCTTGGCTTTGACCTTGACCTTGGTCTCCGCGCTCGAAAGAGCGCGGCCCCATTGAAGGTGATTTCGTTCATGGTTTCTTCTCCACCCTATTTCTTGTCTCCGCGCTCGAAAGAGCGCGGCCCCATTGAAGGGTGTTGTCGCTCTGGTCTGTCTGGACGGCTTGGAGTCGGGTCTCCGCGCTCGAAAGAGCGCGGCCCCATTGAAGGTGCGTATGCCTAGCGCCCAGTCCCGACGTACGGCGTGGTCTCCGCGCTCGAAAGAGCGCGGCCCCATTGAAGCCTCCTGCACACTTACTTTCTCTCTCACTCGCACACTGTCTCCGCGCTCGAAAGAGCGCGGCCCCATTGAAGGTGGGGATAAGAAAAGCCCGCCCGGGGCGGGGGATTGGTCTCCGCGCTCGAAAGAGCGCGGCCCCATTGAAGGCGCGGCCGGGCTTGGACGACCTTCGGAAAGTGGCCGGTCTCCGCGCTCGAAAGAGCGCGGCCCCATTGAAGGGTGGGTAGCGGGTTGTTGGGAGGGGGTGCTGGTGGTGGTCTCCGCGCTCGAAAGAGCGCGGCCCCATTGAAGGCGTCCCTGGGTTATCCAAACGCAAACGAATGGGATCAGTCTCCGCGCTCGAAAGAGCGCGGCCCCATTGAAGGTTGGCGCTGGGCCGGTCGTTCCAAGAGGCTGGCCGTAGTCTCCGCGCTCGAAAGAGCGCGGCCCCATTGAAGGCTTGAACAACGAAGCATTCCGGAACGTGCTGCGGCCGGTCTCCGCGCTCGAAAGAGCGCGGCCCCATTGAAGGTCTCAGTCATCACAGCGGTCCAGGCGGGCGGCTGGGTGGTCTCCGCGCTCGAAAGAGCGCGGCCCCATTGAAGGTCGGTCCTGACCCCTGAAGAGCGGGCGCTGATCGCCGAGTCTCCGCGCTCGAAAGAGCGCGGCCCCATTGAAGGGCCTGGGCTTCCGGTAGTTCTTCTGACCCCAGGCCAGTCTCCGCGCTCGAAAGAGCGCGGCCCCATTGAAGCGTGAGTTTCCCATGCTGGAATGTGTCTCGGTCGTGTTCGTCTCCGCGCTCGAAAGAGCGCGGCCCCATTGAAGCGAGGCCTGGTTCAAGAAAACATACCCGGACAAGGCCAAGTCTCCGCGCTCGAAAGAGCGCGGCCCCATTGAAGGTTTGCGATCACAGGGTGTGCGGTTTTTGATTCTGGAAGGTCTCCGCGCTCGAAAGAGCGCGGCCCCATTGAAGGGGAGGAGTACGTCCTGCGTGGCCCAGGTGGCGTCGGGTCTCCGCGCTCGAAAGAGCGCGGCCCCATTGAAGGGGGTGCAGGTCGGCCAAGTGCGCGCTAAGTGCTGAGTCTCCGCGCTCGAAAGAGCGCGGCCCCATTGAAGCTCGATGTCCGGTCTTGACGTGTGCATGGCCGGAGCAGTCTCCGCGCTCGAAAGAGCGCGGCCCCATTGAAGGGTCCCAAGTGATCAGATTTTGGTCCAGTGGTCCGAGTGTCTCCGCGCTCGAAAGAGCGCGGCCCCATTGAAGGCGAACGAATCCCGCGGCTGGCATCCCCACTACCACCTGTCTCCGCGCTCGAAAGAGCGCGGCCCCATTGAAGGCGGTTCCTGCGTAGTCGGGTGGTGTTCTGGTGCGGGGTCTCCGCGCTCGAAAGAGCGCGGCCCCATTGAAGCATGCGGCATTTTCCGATCCTCCATCGGCCACCGGCCGTCTCCGCGCTCGAAAGAGCGCGGCCCCATTGAAGCGGCGGCCGCACCCTCTGGGCCAAGGGTGCGGACGTCACGAGTCTCCGCGCTCGAAAGAGCGCGGCCCCATTGAAGCTAAAAACACGCGCCGCCTTTACTACACTGGCCTCCCCGTCTCCGCGCTCGAAAGAGCGCGGCCCCATTGAAGCCACGGCCACCCGCATGATGGCCGCGCATTCCTCATCGGTCTCCGCGCTCGAAAGAGCGCGGCCCCATTGAAGCCCTCACTCGGCGGCCCTGGTAGAGTGGCGGCAGATCTGTCTCCGCGCTCGAAAGAGCGCGGCCCCATTGAAGCCACGTGACGAAGGCCACGCACACGGAGCGCGGCAAGTCTCCGCGCTCGAAAGAGCGCGGCCCCATTGAAGGGAAAAACGCGCCCGACTAAGACGCTGGCTGGAGGGCAGTCTCCGCGCTCGAAAGAGCGCGGCCCCATTGAAGCATTGCATCGCCGATATCCTGCTGGACCCACTCTCTGGGGTCTCCGCGCTCGAAAGAGCGCGGCCCCATTGAAGCCCGCGCCGGCGGCGGACGTCACCGTCGGAGTATCCTGGGTCTCCGCGCTCGAAAGAGCGCGGCCCCATTGAAGCTGAACAGATTGCTGGAGGCCGTGGCCTGTCTGGAGGACGTCTCCGCGCTCGAAAGAGCGCGGCCCCATTGAAGCACAACCCCGGGATCTACGAGTTGCCCGGAGCGTGGGCGGTCTCCGCGCTCGAAAGAGCGCGGCCCCATTGAAGCGTCGCAGCCACGGGTTTTTTCTATCCACACAAGGCGTCTCCGCGCTCGAAAGAGCGCGGCCCCATTGAAGCTCGGCCAAAACAGTCTCCCCGGGCAGGGATTTCTTGTCTCCGCGCTCGAAAGAGCGCGGCCCCATTGAAGCGTTCCCGGACGGCTCCGCCCGCCCCTTGGCCTGGGGCGTCTCCGCGCTCGAAAGAGCGCGGCCCCATTGAAGCAGGCGCAGGCCATCGCCGTGGTATGCGCCCGCGTGCACGTCTCCGCGCTCGAAAGAGCGCGGCCCCATTGAAGCCCCGTATCTCCGGATGCAAACGAACATCGAAAAAGATGTCTCCGCGCTCGAAAGAGCGCGGCCCCATTGAAGCGCTGGCGCGCCCCATGCGCGCCACCCGGCCCGCGCCAGTCTCCGCGCTCGAAAGAGCGCGGCCCCATTGAAGCCAGAAACAAGCATGTCCCGTTTGAGGGCCCGCTGGGGGTCTCCGCGCTCGAAAGAGCGCGGCCCCATTGAAGCGCGAGCCACCCTGGCCAAGCATGGGTGGTTCTGAGCGTCTCCGCGCTCGAAAGAGCGCGGCCCCATTGAAGCAGTGGTACGGAATCGGTGATCAAATCCGGCACCAGGATGTCTCCGCGCTCGAAAGAGCGCGGCCCCATTGAAGCTGTGGAACTGGCCGTGTGCGATTGCCCCATTCCGCCCGTCTCCGCGCTCGAAAGAGCGCGGCCCCATTGAAGCACTCAATCCATCACACAGGCGCCGGCCGGAGCCAGCTGTTTCCGCGCTCGAAAGAGCGCGGCCCCATTGATGTCGTGCGAAGCCTGCGATGTACGGAAAACAGGAGGCGGTTTTTGCAACTGTACCGGTTGAGGTTTCGGGGGGGTGTCTTCGGCGGATCCGTCTGCAGCATCTGCCCGGCCATCGCCCAATATGCACAGCCAAGATTCGTTGGCACCGTTGGCACCCTGCATGTGCAGGAGCCGCGCCCACGCGGCTCGTGTCCGGAGGATCACACCCAGAAGCCGATTCAGTATCGTCAGCCCGAAGGTCTCGACCTAGCGGAAGGTTTGCCGAGCTCGCACGCCGAGCCGTCCACGAGGAAACCGATGATCGCGGCGATGCCAAACCGCGGTTCCGCGCCCGGTGGGTGGCTGCAGAGGATGTGCCTTGTCACAGGAGCCGACACGGGGATCCCGGCGCCTGCCCAAGGACCATTTACCGTGTCACCGCCTGGAGGAGGCCGGTAAGGATGAAAGGACCGGCACGCCATCTGTGCAGCGCCGGCATGAGGCTGCGCCGGGCTGTCGTCCATGTCGGAGACAGGGCGAAACGGCCCATGGCCGGTACACACCAGAGCGGCCTGCCAGCAGGCCGTCTGCGCCGTGGCCACGGGTTTGCATGGTTATGGCTCGCCGATGGACGTGGCCGCCATGGTGCAGGTTGCTGGCCTGCTGCCGTCTTGTTGACCGGACCGGCGTTGGGCTCACACACGGTGGGTTCCTGGTCGCGTATGGCCCGGCTGATATCGTCCAATTGCTGCCGGGGCTCCCGTGCGCCGCGCGCGTGACGATCTTGAGCGGGGTTTCCATTTGTGTGACTCCGCGGGCATGGCGCTGTTGATGGTGGTGTTGGGCATGATGGTTGCCATGGTCTGCCTGTTTGTGGCTGGCCTGGGCTTCGTCATCTGGCCCTGGCTCCTGCCGGCCGCCCTGTTTATTCCCTGGTTGGACTGGGTCATGGATTCCAGCACGCGCCAGTAATGCCGGAGGGATGACCTCGTGGCATGCATGGCCGCGCGCAGGGCGCATGCGTCACCAGCCGGGCTCTGCTCATACAGCTGCCCGGCTCGGAGCTGGAGCTCGTCCGGGTGCATGCCCGGGCCTCGTCCGGCGCCAGGCCGGCTGCAGGGCCGACCAGGGTGGCCCCGCGTGCCACGTGAAAAGAAGGGCGGTGTTTTCCACGTGCATGCGTGGGCCGTTCCGGCTGGCGGTTCCGGGGCGGGATAACCGGGGACCGGTTGGCGCGAATGGCCGATCGACGAGGGATAGATCCGGATTCGCCCCGCACGTCGGGGGCCCGGGTCGCGGGCTCGGAGGCACGCAACGGGATGCCGCGCCGAGAGGCCTCTTTTACCATCGTCGAGAGTGGGGCTGACAGTCGCCATGGACCCCTTGGATGGGAGAGTGCGGCGCTTCCCGATGACCCACCGGGCGCGGGCGGTCAACCGGCGGGTTCATGGGTCGATCCGGCCACTTTTTCAGGGAAGGTCGTGGACATCACAACGTCCGCGAGGGCAGGTCCACAAAGCGTGGGCGGACTGCGCCGATTGAATTCATGGATCTCCGCGCTCCGCAGAGTGCGAACATCCGGCGCGGCCCGGGCCGGACCGGTGAGCCTGCAAGTGCGATTGCCGCCGGTGCGCTGGCACCGTTCCCATTGAAGGTACTGCCCGAGCCACAGGTTCGGGTGTTTAGCGCGGGCCTGTCGGTGCAAGCGGTGGCACGACAAGTCCATCCGGCCTGCGGGCGGCCGGCCATGCAGCAGCTTTGGTGGTGTCAGTAGTCGGAGGGTCCGGACCAGCAAGGTTTCCTCGGTCCCGGCTCGAGGCCGGAGCGGAAAGCCCCGTCAGGGGGTGGCAGCGGAGGCGGGCAGGATTTGAGAGGATGGACCTGCGATCCGTGGGTCCGGACGGACTTGCCATGGCGGGGAATTCGTGTTTTTTCGGGGCATGCACGGGCCTCGCGTGGGTTTGTGGGTGTGGATACTGGGTCTCGCAGCCGGACGGGCGGTGGAGTGGGACTGGTGGGTTTTCTGGGGCACGTACACGGGCGGCGGAAGCCGGGGGATTTACGTATCGCGTTTCGACGGCATCCGGGGCCGGCTCACGCCGCCGCATCTTTGCGCGGAGCTGCCGCACCCGAGTTTTCTGAGCCTGGCTCGAAACGGTCGCTTTCTCTACGCGGTGAGCGAGACAGGTGATGGCCGGGGCAGCGGTGGCCAGGTGGCCGGGTTTGCCGTGGACGACCGGGCAGGATCGTTGCGCCCTTTGGGACAACGGTCATCGGGCGGCGACGGCCCTTGCCACGTTTCCACGGATGCGCGTGGGCGTTGGTTGTTCGTGGCGAATTACGGGAGCGGGAGTGTGGCGGTATTGCCGGTGGACAGGCAGGGGCGGCCGGGCGATCCCAGGCAGGTGATCCGTCACACGGGTTCCGGGGTTCACCCGGAGCGGCAGCGCGGGCCGCATGCTCATCAGAGCCTGCCGAGTCCGGAGGGCCGGTATGTGTTGGTATGCGATTTGGGGCTGGACCAAGTCCGGGTTTACCGGTGGCGGCTGTGGCGTGGCGCGCTGGAGGAGGCTCCGGTGTCGGTTCTGGCGACGGCTCCGGGCTCCGGACCGCGGCATTTGTCTTTTCACCCGAATGGACCGTACGCGTACGTGGTCAACGAGCTGGATTCGACGCTAACCGCCTGCCGCTGGGACGGGAGGTCGGGCCGGTTGGATGCGTTGCAAACGCTTTCCACGCTGCCACCGGGGGTCGACCCCTCCACGAACACGACGGCCGAGGTGGCGGTGCATCCGTCCGGGAAGTGGGTGTACGTATCGAACCGCGGCCATGATTCGATTGCGATGTTTCGCGTGGATCCGGAGTCCGGCCGGATTGGGTTGCTGGGACAGGAGAACACGCGGGGACGCAGACCGCGGCATTTTGCCCTGGATCCGGACGGGCGCTGGTGTTTGGTGGCCCATCAGGACAGCGACACGGTCGTGGTGTTTCGCGTGGATGCCCGGACGGGGCGACTTTTGTACACGGGACATTCCATCCGGGTACCCAGCCCGGTTTGTGCGGTATTTGCAAGAGTCAACGACCGCTGAACCATGAGGGACGCGGGTGCGCAAGGCCCTGCGGCCGGCCTGCAGGGACGCCGAAGCGCGGCGAGAGGAGCGGCAGACGAACGGTTGCTCCCATGCGCCGGGCAAAACGGACGGCCGGGGCTGCCGGACCGGGTGGCTCGTGGGGGGGAGTAAAGAACGGGATCTGGAACGGAGGAAGGCGATGAAACTGGTCGAGGTCAAGAAAACGCTGTCGCTGGATGACTACGCCTCATTTGCGCATTTGGCGCGCGCTGTGGAGGATTTGCGGGCGGAGGCGCGGACGCTCGTGCCGCGGCTGCAGGGCCGGCGCGTGTTGATGGTGAACTCCACCGCGCAGGGCGGGGGTGTGGCGGAAATGTTGCCCACGCAGGTGCAACTGTTGCGCGAACTGGGCCTGGAGGTGAACTGGGCGGTGATCGAATCGGACCGTCCGGAGTTCTTCAAACTCACCAAGCACATTCACAATCTGATTCACGGAGAGGGGACGCCGCGTCTGGATGCCGAAGCACGCGCGTTGTATGACGCGGTGAGTCGGGAGAATGCAGACCGGCTTCGCGAGCTGCTGCGACCGAACGACATCCTGGTGGTTCACGATCCCCAGCCGCTGGGGGCCGGTTGCCTGTTGCGGCGCGAGTTGCCGATCAAGGCGATATGGCGCTGCCACATTGGGCTGGATGAGCACAACGAAGCGACCCGGGCGGCGTGGCAATTCCTGCGGCCCCACGCGGAGGTGTACGATCACGCGGTGTTTTCGGCGCCGGAGTACATCCCGGATTTTCTGGCGGGTCGAGCGACGGTGATCCATCCGGCCATCGATCCGCTGAGCCACAAGAACCGCGTCCTGCACCCGCACAAATTGGTGGGGATTCTGTGCAATGCCGGGCTGGCACGGACGCATGCGCCGGTGTTGACGGCACCATTCCCCACACCGGCGCGAAGGCTTCAGGCAGACGGCCGGTTCGGGCCGGCGACCGAACCGGACGAGATCGGGTTGCTTTACCGGCCCATTGTGACGCAGGTGTCCCGTTGGGATCGCCTGAAAGGTTTTGCTCCCTTGATGGAGGGCTTTTTGCGCTTCAAAGAATGCCGCCCTTCCGCGGCGAACCACCGTCAGATGCGGCACACTCGAAGGCGTGAGATCGTGCGACTGGTGCTGGCGGGTCCGGATCCGGACTCCATCCAGGACGATCCGGAGGGGGTTGAGGTGCTGGAGGAATTGTGTGCCCGATATCGCGAACTGCCGCCGGAGTGCCAGCGGGACATTGTGATCCTGAGCCTGCCGATGGATTCGCGGAAGCTCAATGCCCTCATCGTGAATGCACTCCAGCGCTCCTCGGTGGTCGTGGTGCAGAATTCACTCCGGGAGGGATTTGGTCTCACCGTCACGGAAGCCATGTGGAAAGGGGTGCCGGTGCTGGCAAGCTCGGCGTGCGGACTGCGCCAGCAGGTGCGGGATGGTGTGGACGGTCGGATGGTGAGCGACCCGACCAATCCCGATGAAATCGCTGCCGTGCTGGATGACATGATGCAACAGCCCCCGGCGTTGGAACGCTGGGGCCGCAATGCCCAACTGCGCGTGTACAACGAGTTTCTGGTCTTTGCCCAGTTGAGCCGCTGGCTGAGGCTCTGGACGAGAGTAACCCGCAAATAACCCGCGTTTCACGCCGGTCGCCGTGGGTGAAACCTCCGCCGGGGTTTGCCGCGGGGCCCGTCTCCTCTCCGCCCGCCGGCCGCGGAGGCAGGTTCCTCCAAGCGGGCCAATGCCCGAACGCCGATTCGTGAGGGGCTCTGAGGAACCGCGGCAGATTCAAGTAAGGCCGGGCGGGCGAGGGCGTTTCCAAGGACTCCGGGGGTGGGTCGCCCAGCGCTGCGGCCCCGGAGTCGGTCCCGGCAATGAGGCTCCGGTGACGTTGCCTGCGCGCGAAGGGGCGCTCATACCGGTGGATCCGTGACTACACGATTTCACGGTAGACGTCCGGATGAGGCCGTGAGATAACCACCGCGTTGACCAGCACGCCTGCCTCGCTCAGAACGGTCCGTCCGGCCTCAATGGCTGTTCGAACCGACGCCACGTCCCCGGTCATGGTACAAAAGGCCTTGCCGCCGAGGGCCATGGCCATTCGGATCTCCAGCAATCGGACGGCAGCCGCCTTGGCCGCCGCGTCGGCGGCCCGGACGAGGGCAGCCACGTTGAACGATTCCAGGATTCCCAGGGCGCCGGTCGGTTCGACCGGTTGCGTTCGGCCCAGGGCGAGGAAGACGTCCGGATGGAGGTTGGGCAGTGTGACGATGTCGATCAGGCAACCGTCGGCCGCTTCGGCGCCCGCCGTCACGGCCGCCTCCACGGCTGCCGTGTCCCCGCCCACGAGGATCATGTACTTACCCGAACAGATGGACCGTGAGAGGAGGAGCCGTACGTTGCCTCCTTTGAGAACGGTGTCGGCAACGGCAAAGCCGGCCGCCACGCTGGTAAGTTCGATCAGGCCGATGGATGTCTCCGCCATGGGTTCAGAACCTCCCGTGCGCAAGAGAGCGCATTGCGTCCGAATCAGGTTCCCGGGACGCTCGACGGTCGGGGTTCGGGAATTCGATGGTTTCCTGCCCGAAGATTCCTCTGTCCCGGTGCACGAAAGAGAGCCCGGGATGCCGGGCTCCGATTCCCGGGACCTGCCGGGACCGTGCCGGAAAAGCTCGGAGGAGAGGAACGATCCCGATCATGGCTCCAGTACGATTTCTTGATCGGTAACGGTGCGGACCGTGGCATGCACCGGCGCGTGCAAGAGGGCTCCCAGCGTTCCCTCGGGCGGCAGGCCGATGACCTGGCCGGCGTGCACGCGTTGGCCGGGGCGAACCCGGGGTATGCACGGCGCGCCGGCGCTTTGCCGGAGGGGCAGCGTGAGCCGGGCGGGAGAGAGAGTGACGTCGCGCAGCGGTGCCGGCCGATCGAACTCCGTGACATGGAGCCTGCGGATGAGAGACCGGATCGGGACTCGTCGACCTTCGCGCAGGGGATGAGGTCTGATGCGGGTGGATCCGGTCCATGGAATGCCGGCGCGGCGTAGACAGGCCCTGGCCTCGCCACAAGCTTCCTTGGGGTAGAGTTCTTCCGGACAGGCGTACAAGGTGCACAATCCGCAGGCGCAGCAGAGCGCGGCCCACCGGCTTAACAGCTCCGCCCCGCTGGCAGTGAAAGCGAGCGTGCGCATGACCTGGTGGGGTTCCACCGCATAACCGAGGAGGTAACGCGGACAGTACTCGGTGCAATAGCGGCACTGGTCACAGGCCGACCTGCCGATGCGTGCACGCAGGTTGTCGGGCGTGAGCCTGCGGCGGATGACGGGATGAGATCGTGGCAGGATCACGACGCCGGTGGCGGTTTGGGTCACGGGAGTGTCCAGATCATCAGCAACCTGCCCCATCATCAGCCCGCCGATAACCAGGACAGGTTCGTCGGTGAGCAAGCCTCACGCGGCCGCGATGCAATCACGGTAGGGGGTTCCGATCGGCACCCGCAAGGTCACCGGATCCCTCACCGCGCCGGCGATTGTCAGGGTCTTGTGCGTGACGGGCCGGCCGTCTGCTGCGGCGGCCACATTGACGAAGGTCTCGACGTTGCTGACCAGGAACCCCCACGTTCAGGGGAATCCCACGCGGCGGGATGAGCCGCCCGGTTACGGTGTAAACAAGGTCGTATTCATCACCGGCGGGATAGTAATCGCCCAACAGGTGGATGCGGATCGCTGTGCCCCGGCAGGCTGCCTGCACGGCCTCGACGGCCTGGGCCCGCTTTGCCTTGATGGCAATGCCGCCCTCCGACGCGCCCACGGCTTCCATGGCTCGCTGCACGCCGCGTACCAGGGCTGCGGCGTGGTTTTCCATGATGGCAGCGTCCTTGTGAAGGAGCGGCTCGCACTCGGCTCAGTTGGCGATGACGATCTCCGCACGGCCGGAGAGTTTGACGTGGGTGGGGAAACCGGCACCGCCGGCACCCACGACGCCGGCCCGGTGGACCTGTTCCGCCAGGTTCATTTTCCCACGGCGGAGGAGTGTGCGCCCACGGCTCGAATCTGCCAATCCCAAAGGAATTCCTCACGGCCATCCTGTGCGCCGGAAGCCACGGAGACAGCTCTGGGGTGCGCGGTCGTGCAAAGACCGGGTGCGGCTCGGCCCGTGCCACCCCGGGCCGGTGGGGATGGACAGGACGAACCCGGAGGATTGCAGTCGATCGGACGTGCCGCTGTTCAGATTCCCCGGCATCGGTTCGAGACCCGGACCTGTCGGAGCGAACCGCCCCAGCAACCGGAGCCGCGGCGGGTTCCGGGTCTGAACCGCTCAGGCCTTGAGAATCGCGACGCTATCCGGCGGCAGCCATACACCGCCGTCCCGCAAGGCCACGGCAGGGTCGGACGCCAGGACCAGGGTGCGAGCCCGCATGGGGAGCGGGACCATCCGGGCAGAGGCGCCGAGGTTCACGGCGATCCCGAAGGGCGGCCGCGTAAACGAGAGCCATCGTTCCGTCTCGTCGAACACCACCTGTACCGAGTCCAAAGGGCCCGCATGCAGGGCGCGCTCGGATCGGCGCAGCCGGATCAACTGCCGATGCCAAGCCAACAAGTCCGCATGCCCTTCCCGGTGAATCTCGGACCAATCCAATTTCGACCGGGCGAAGGTGTCGGGGTCCTGTGGATCGGGAATCTCCTCGGGTTTCCAACCAAACGCGGCGAACTCCCGGCGGCGGCCCTCCCGGACGGCCCGGGCCAGCTCGGGTTCACGGTGATCCGTGAAGTAGAGAAAAGGGCTGGACGCGGCCCATTCCTCACCCTGGAACAGCAGGGGCACGAAAGGCGAGGTCAGTACCAGGGCAGCGGCGATTTTGAGGCGCCGTTGATTGAGCAGGTGGAAGAGCCGCTCGCCGCGGGCCCGATTCCCCACCTGATCATGGTTCTGCGCGTAGCCCAGGAACCGGGATCCATCGAGGCCCTCGGGTTTACGGCCGTGGGATCGCTTTCGATAGTGGGAATAACAACCGTCGTAGACGTAGGCCTGGCGCAGGGCCTTGGCGAGGTGCGCGAACGCACCGAAATCGGCGTAATAACCGTTGCGCTCGCCGGTGAGCAGGGCGTGGAGGGCATGGTGGAAATCATCGCTCCACTGCGCGTCGTGGGCGAAACCTCCGCGTTCCCGCGGCCAAAGCAGGCGGGGATCGTTCAGATCGCTCTCCGGGATGAGGAGGAGCGGCCGGCCAAGGGTGCGCGAAAGCTCGCGGACCTCGTCGGCGAGTTGTTCGAGAAACGGACGTGCACTTTGATCGAAAATGGCGTGGACGGCGTCGAGGCGGAGCCCGTCGAAATGGTAGTCGCGCAGCCACATGAGGGCATTGTCACAGAAAAACCGCCGGACCTCGTCGCTGTAGGGGCCGTCGAAATTGACGGCGGGGCCCCAGGGCGTGTGATATCGGTCATTGAAATAGGGGGAAAAACGTCCCAGATAGTTGCCGGAGGGTCCCAGGTGGTTGTACACCACGTCCAACAGGACGGCCAGGCCACGGGCATGGCACGCGTTGACGAGGCGCTTGAGTCCGTCCGGCCCTCCGTAGGCATGGTGAGGGGCAAAAAGGTCCACGCCGTCGTATCCCCAACCCCGTTCGCCGGAGAACTCGTTCACGGGCATCAATTCCACGTGGGTCACGCCCAGTTCGACCAGGTGGTCGAGGCGGCCGATGGCGGAGTCGAACGTTCCCTCGGGAGTGAATGTGCCCACGTGCAACTCGTAGACGAGGCCCGAGGCCAGCGGCGGCGGTCGGAAGTCATGATCCGACCAGGCGAAGGCGCCGTGGTCCACGACACGGGAGAGGCCATGGACCCCGTGGGGCTGCCAGGGCGAGCGCGGATCCGGAAACGGTCCCTCGCCGTCGAGGAGGAACCCGTAATCGGTGCCCGGAGCGACGTCAACCATGGTCTCCCACCAACCACCGGGGCCGGGGGTCATGGGCAGGCGTCGGTCCGCCAGCACCAACTCCACGCGCTTCGGGAGAATTGCCCAGACACGGAACGTTTGTTTCATGCGGAATCCTTGCGAAACCAAAGGGCCACGGGAAAAGGACCGAGCCATTCCTGAACGGGCCGTGTGCCGCCGGCGAGGGTTGTGCCGGTGAAAACGTTGGTCCAGCGGCCCTCGGGCAGGCTCACGGTGGTATCGCCCCAATCGCCTCCCCGGCGCAGGACCAGGCGGGGCACGACAGCGGCGATTCGCTGGCCGCGCAGGAGAGCCAGGACATGCGCGGCTTTGCTGCCCCGGACCTCGGCGAGGTCGCAGGTGGCGTCGCCCCGGAATGCATCGGGATGTTCCTTGCGCAGTTGCAAGGTTCGCTGGATGACCCACAATTTGGGCCATCCCTCTTTCCGGCGGCGCCAGACTTCTTCGACGGTCATGGATGTCATCTCCTGCAGCATGCGCTCGCGGAGGTCAAAGTCGACCGGCCTGCGGTTGTCCGGGTCGACCAGGCTGAGTTCCCAAAGCTCGTCCCCCTGGTAGAAATCCGGCACGCCGGGGGCGGTCAGTTTCAAAAGGGTCTGGCCCAGGGCATGGATGTGCCAGGCCTCGAGGATGGGCTGCACGAACGCTTCGAGAGCGGCGAGGAATTCCGTGTCAGCCAGCGTGGCACACACGAAATGTTCCAGTGCCTGCTCGTAGGCGGTGTTCGGTTGCAGCCATGAGGTATGCTGTTTGGCCTCGCGCGCGGCCTTGATCATGACTGTCCGTGCCCGGTCCGCGGAGATGGGCCAGGCACCGAAGAGTGTCTGGTAATAGAAGTACTCGAGGTTGCGATCCGGCCAACCGTTGCGGCGGTGTTTCTCGTTCATGGCCGACCACGTACGCACGGCCTGTTCCCACCGGTCGGGGATCTCGGAGAGCAGGCAGATGCGGATGCGGACGTCGCCGGCACGCTTGGTGTCGTGTGTGGAGGTGGCCAGCATGGAATGCGGCCAACGTTTTGCGCTTTCGCGGCATTCGTGAAGGAACGTTTCGGGGGAAAGGCCGAAACGGGCGGGATCGCCTCCGACCGTGTTGAGGGCAATGAGGCGGTTGAAGCGGTAACAGGCGGTATCTTCCGCGCCCTTGGCCATGGCGGGTCCGGTCAGTTGCTGGAAGCGCAGGAGGAATTCCTCCTCGACCGGGCCGGAAATGCGCAGCTGCAGCACCTGCTCCAGCAGGTCGAAAACCTCGGCGGGCAACCCGGGGCGTCGGCGGCGGGCGTTCTCGCAAGCACGGGCCAGCACGGCCTCGTCAGACGGCGCCACCTTTTCCCGGGAGGGCTGAACGTAGGTGCGATAGACCGGCAACTGGCAAATCAACTCCGTGAGGCCGGTTCGAAGGTCTTCCGCAGAGAGATCGCGGTAGCGCCAGTGCCGTTCGGTCAGATCCTGCAGCAGACGCACCAGGCGGTTCATCTCGGTCACCAGCAGGTCGTCCAGCACGAGACGTTTGCTCTGTTCGAGCACGCGGGCAAACTCGGCCGGTTCGCCGGTAAACCGGGCGTAGAAATCGGTCAACGGCCCTTCGCCGGAAGGATCCACGAAGAGTCCCGTGACGCGTCGGATGAATTCATAACCGGTGGTACCGTCCACCGGCCAGTCTTCCGGCAGGGTTTCGTCCGGCTGCAGGATCTTTTCCGCCACGATCCATGCCCCGGGCGCAAGGGCGCGCAACCGTTGGAAGTAGGCAGTGGGATCGCGCAAACCATCCGGATGATCCACGCGCAGTCCGTCGATCCATCCCTTTTCGTACCAGCGGCGGATGAGGGCGTGACCCGCCTCGAAAACCTCCGGATCCTCGACACGCACGCCGGCGAGGGTTGCGATGTCGAAAAACCGGCGGTAATTCAGCTCGCGCAGCCCCCGGCGCCACCAGGCCAGGGAGTAATGCTGGCGTTCGAGCAGGGCATGGAATGCCTCGGGATCGGCGGACAAGGCGGCCAGAGCCGGGTCATCCAGATCCGCCGCGTCCGGCAGGGTTTCCGGGTCGAGGGGGAAGCGGTGCTGATGATAAGCAACCCTTATTTCACCCGATTCTCGCACGAGTTTGAGCTCCCCGCGCGCAAGCACACGGCCGTAGAGATCGCCGAGCACGGGCAACAGAACCCGTCCCCGGCAGTCCGGGATGGGTGCCTCCCATTCGACGTCGAAATACCGGGCAAAACGGCTTGCGGGTCCGTGCTTCAACAGATCCCACCACCAAGGGTTGTGGGGACCACAGATTCCCATGTGGTTGGGCACGATGTCCACGACCAGTCCCATGCCCCTCCGTCGCAGTTCCGCCACCAGTGCGGCCAGGTCCTCTTCCGTGCCGAGTTCGGGATTGAGCCGTGTGGGATCGCACACGTCATAGCCGTGGGTGCTGCCGGGGCAGGCGCTCGTGAGGGGCGAGACGTAGAGGTGACTGATACCCAGGGCATGGAGATAGGGGACGCGGCGGAGGGCGTCGCGCAGGGTGAATTGGCCATGGAGCTGGAGGCGGTAGGTGGCGCGCGGCACCACCCGTTCCGGAGCCGGGGGAGCTTGTCCGCTCATGTGATCAAACCTTGAACCCCAACTGTTCACCCAGTCGCCGGAAATGTTCCCGCCACTGTTGAGCGGCGGGATCGCCCCGGGCGGCCTTGTCCTCCCAACCGGGCGCGACCTCTTTCAACAGGTGAAAATAGAGATTCTGGGTTTTCCACAAATTGACCTCCACGCCCATTCGGCGGACCAGTTCGGCCAGGTCGGCGGTGCGTGCCAGGCGGTTCAGATCCTCCGGGTTCCGGGTCAACCGCTCCAGCTGCCGGTCCAACTGGGCCTTGATGGCGTAGCCGAGGGCCTCTCCGTGTTGTTCGATGTTGAGGCTTTCGCCGTTGTCCAGGAGGATGCGGATCTGTTGAGGATCGGCGTCGTCGGCCTCGAACTGTCGTCTGAGCTCGCAGGCCAGGACGTAATCGGCGGCGTTTTGGAGCGGGGCGGGCAGGCGGGCGCCGATGGTTTTGAGGAACCGGATGAGGGGCATGTACTGATCGACGATCTGGCGGTAGTGGGTTTCGATGTCCTGGGCGGTGCTGGCCAGGATTTGTTGGAGGACCTTGCGCTGTTCGTCCCGGAACAGGTTCTTCAGGGAGTAATTCGATTCGCCGAAGTGCCGGTCCATCAGGCGGATGACCTCGGGGAAATCGGCCCGGCCGAAGGCCTCTCCCAGTTCCCGGAGCAGTTGTGCGTAGGCGTCGTCGCCCTGGTACTCGCGCACGCCACAATTGACGTTGTGATCGCCGAGGTGCAGGGCGGCATAACTGATGCGATCGGCGGCCCGTGTGGTCTCGAAGATCACCCGGGTCCGACCCATCACCAGCCGCGCCCGCCCGGCGGTGAGCACATGGCGGTCTTCCTGTTCGAAGGTGTAGGCGTAGATCCTGGCGCGATCCGGGTAATCCTCGAAGAGCGAACTGACGGCGAAATGGGCGCCGAGCTTCTCCCGGTCGACGATGGCGGGTTTGACGAACTTCTCGTACACCACGCGGCCGTTCCGGTGTTCCCGGATGTTGCTGGGGGCCTTCTCGAGTCTGGCCAGAAACTCCGGTTCCAGGTCCTCGCCGAACACGTTTTGTGCCAGTTGGACGACGCGCCCGGCGTACTGCAGGATCTGCACGGTTTCCAAGCCGGAGATCTCGTCGAAGAACCATCCGCAGCTTGTGTACATCAACATGGCATGGCGCTGCAACTCCAGCAGGCGCAGGCAGGTGACCTGCTCCTCGCCGGTGAGCGCGCGGCGGGCCTGTTGTTCCATGAATCGGTTCACCCGCTCCTCCGCACGGTCGAGGATGACGTCGATGTAGGCGTCCCGGGCCTGCCAGGGGTCGGCAAAGAACTCGGCCGCGCGCTGCTCGTAGGCCGGGATCAGACGGTCGCGCAACCAATCCAACGCCTCGCGCAGGGGCTGCCGCCAATGTTGTCGCCAGCCGGGTCGGCCCCCGCTGTTGCAGCCGCAGTCGGCGTACCATCGCCGCACCCCGTGTGGACAACTCCAGGCGCTGGGCTCATGGATCTGGACCTCGTGGGTGGGCGGGTGTTTTTCGAGGAACTCGGCGTAATTGGTCAATCGCGCCAGTCCGTTTTCCTCGATATGGCGAAGGGCGTAGGCCAGGGCCATTTCACCGAAGCGATGGTGGTGTCCGTAGGACTCTCCGTCGGTGGCGATGTGCATGAGTTGTGGATGCCCGCGGCTGTCGTCGAAGCCGTCCATGAGTCGCTCGGCGAAGACCAACCCGTCGTTGAGCAGCCGTTCGAATGCGACGGCCTTGGACACTGGTGCGTCATAGAAGAAAAGAGCGATGCTGCGTCCGGACGGCAGCCGCGCCAGATATGCCTGCGAGGGATCGATGCGTCCGCCGCTGACGTCCCGCCAATCGGTGGTGCCGATGGGGCGGACCCGCGCGGCCTGGAACGGCGAGAGAATGGTGAAGGTGATCCCGTGTTCCGCCAGCACTTCCAGGCTATCCGTGTCCACGGCGCATTCGGGCAACCAGAGTCCCTCGGGCTTGCGACCGAAGTAGTATTCGAAAGCGCGGATCCCCCAACGGACCTGGGTGACCTTGTCCCTCCGATTGGCCAGCGGCAGGATCATGTGGTTGTACGCCTGGGCCAGGGCGGAACCGTGTCCGGCGTAGCGGCTGCGGCTTTGATGGTCCGCGGCCACCACGGCGGCCAGGATATCGGGGGCATTGTCTTTCATCCAGGCCAGCAGGGTGGGGCCAAAATTGAAACTGATGCGCTCGAAATTGTTGACGATATCCACGATTCGGCCCTCACCATCCAATACGCGTGCGGTGGTGTTGGGGGCATAACATTCGGCGGTGATCCGCTCGTTCCAATCGTGATAGGGATAGGCGGAATCCTGGAGCTCCACCGCTTCCAGCCAGGGATTTTCCCGCGGCGGCTGATAGAAATGGCCGTGAATGCAAAGGTAACGATCCATATGAAAACACTTCCTCAAACAGACTGAAAGACCACGGCGGCCAGCGGCGGCAGGGTGACGACCACGCTGTGCGGCTGTCCGTGCCAGGGGATCGGAAAGGCGTCCACTCCGCCGAAGTTACCCCTGCCCTGCCCTCCGTACTCGGGAGCGTCGCTGTTAAAGATCTCGCGCCACGCGCCCGGGCGCGGGACGCCCAGTCTTCTTCCCTGCCGGAGCACCGGCGTGAAGTTGCAGGCCACCAACAAAACTTCGCCGGTTCGAGGATCCTTGCGCAACCAGGAGAGAGTGCTCTCGTCCCGGTCGTGAGGGTCCACCCATTGGAAACCCTCCGGATGGTCGTCGGTTGCATGAAGGGCCGGATGCTTGCGGTACAGTCCGTTCAACGTGCCGACGAGTTTCTGCAGTCCGTTGTGCGGATTGCCGTCGGCGATCAGGTGCCAATCCAGGCTGGTATCCGGCCGCCAGGATTGCCACTGGCCGAATTCGCCGCCCATGAACAGGAGTTTCTTGCCCGGCTGGAAAAACAGACAGGCAAGGAGCAGGCGCATGTGGGCGAATTTGGATCCCGGATCACCGTGCATGCGCGCCAGTAATGAGGGCCCTCCGGGGGAGGCGTCGGCATGGGAGAGGGGCAGCAGGAGGTTCGGCCGGAAGGGTGCGTTCAGTCGGCGGGTGAGCAGTTCATGGCAGAACTTGCGGTAGAGCGGGTCGCGGCTCAGATAGTCCAAAAGATCGGCTGCAAAGCCGGCGTCCCATTCCCGTCCGAATCCCAGGCCGCCCGAATGAACCGGTCGGGCGACCTGCAGCCGGCCGCCGGTCTCGGCTGCCATGGTCAGCGCGCCGGGGCAGTCGCGGGAGACGATCTGGTTGAGCTGCCGGAGGAAGGTGATGGCTGCGGGGTCTTCCCTCCCCGGGGTCGGGCCGCCGTGCTCCCCGGCGGGCTCCAACAACCGGCTCAACCGGCCCACGCGCAGTGCGTCTCCGTGATAATGCTCCAGCCAGAAAACCGCGCTGCTGAGGAGAAAGCTCCGCACCTCCGGGCGGCTGAAATCGAAGCGCATGGGACCCTGTCGGCCCAAGGGATCGGCCGGTGCCGTCTCGTAAAGAGGTGCGCCATCGAACCGGCCGAGTCCGAAGGGGGCGGCATCGAATCCCCACGCCACCCAGTCGAACACGACGCCGACACCGGCCTGATGCAGGGTGTCCACCAGTTCCATCAGTTCCTCGGGAGAGCCGTGTCGCGCGGTCGGGGCGAAGAAGCTCAGCGGTTGGTATCCCAGGGAAGCGTCTTCGGTGTGCTCGGTGATCGGCAGCAACTCGACATGAGTAAAGCCGTGACGGTGCACATAGTCGGCCAGGCGCGGTGCGAGCTCGCGATACGTCAGGCGCCGATTTCCCTCTTCGGGCACACGCATCCATGAGCCCAGATGGACCTCGTAGATGGAAACCGGCCTGTCAGGAGACTGGGCCTCTGCGCGGGTGCGCATCCAGTGGGCGTCCTTCCACGAAAAGTGGGGCACACCGACGACCGAGACCGGCTCGCCGCCGAGTTCCTGGCGAAAGGCAAACGGATCCAGCTTGTCCACGCCCCGGACGCTCCCGCGGGGGACAACATGGAAGCGGTACTTTGCGCCCGGTCCCACGCCGGGGACGAACCCGGTCCAAAAACCGGTTCCGCCCCAGGGCTGGAGCGGGTGAAGGTGCGGGGACCAACGGTTGAAGTCGCCGGTGACGGACACCCGTGCCGCCCGGGGCGCCCAAACGGCAAAATGGGTTCCGGGCGTGCCCTGGTAAACGGTTGGGCGGGCGCCCAGTTTTTGCCAGGCACGGCACCAGGTGCCGGAGCGAAATGCTTCCCACTCGGCGGGTTCCAGCCAGGAAGCGAGTTGTACGACAGTCGATTCACTCATGGCTGGGTTTCTTCCGGAAGCAACTGCAGGATTCCCTGCAGGGGGATCCGGATCCAATCCGGTCGGTTGTTCAGTTCGTAGGCCAGTTCGTACACGGCTTTGTTGAGCAGGTATGCTTGGAGCATGAGGGCCAGGTCTTCCTCGGACGGGGGCAGCAGTTGCGCCGGTTTGATCTGGTTGAGGTACGCCTGGAGGTAAACCGCGCTGACGGTTTGCACCCAGAACCTGACCCAGGGTTGGTAGCGGGGCCGCTGCTCCGGCTGGAGGCCGCCTCGCTGGATGTGCTCTTCCAGCCCGGCCCACGCGGCGTAGTCGAAGGAACGGAGCATGCCTGCGACATCCCGCAAGGGCGACCGTTTGATGCGCCGCTCGCTCAGGGCCAGGGCCGGTTCACCCTCGAAATCAATGATGACGAAGTCCTTGCCGGTGTAGAGCACCTGACCGAGGTGATAGTCGCCGTGACACCGAATCCGGCGCGCCTGGACGCCTTTCTCGTACAAGCGCCGGTACAGGCCGATGATGGCGGGTTCGCGTGCCAGCACCTGTTCGGCCAGCGGCTGGACTTCGGCGGGCAGGGAGGCCAGCCGGTGCCGCAGCAGTCCCATGTTTTGCCGGGCCAGGTTCCGCAAAGACTGAAAGAGCCCGCGGAGATAATGCGGTGTGAACGGTTCCGGCGCGAACGCGGGGTCTTCGGGTTCCGAGGCCAGGGCCAGGTGAAGAGCGGCAGTGCGTTCACCCAGGAGCCGGGCCAGCTCGAGGTAGGTGCCGACGGTCTGACTCACCTCTTCCGATACAGCCAGGCGAATCCAGCGGGGCGGCGGCACGGGGTCGGCCGGTGGCACGCGGCTCTCGTGCAGGAAGGTGGCGACGCGATCGTAGTACCGCCCCAGTGCATCCACGGTGTGGGACCACGCGTCGCGGGCGCCGGGGATGAACCGGTTCAACGTGGCCAGGGTGATGCGTTGGTTGTCCTGTCGGACAAACTCCAGAGCCCCGGCAAGTTGCTGGGCGTAGGGGAATTCGCGGGCAGTGAGGAACTGTGTGATCTCCAGGTCCGGGTTCAGGCCCACGTCGGCGCGGCGGAAGAGTTTCAAGATGAACTTGTCACCATAGAGTACAGAGGAATTGCTTTGCTCGGCGCGGGCGGGCTGGGGATCGGGCACGGCGGCCCCCTCCAGGAGACGGCGGAACAGAGGCGTGCGGGTGGCCACCAGCTCGCCTCCGCCGGCCCGGATGCGGCCGCGCGAGCCGATCAAATCGGCCAGTTTGCGGCAGAAGGCGCGATCCACCAAGGCATCGTGGATGACGCCCTGCTCGGAGGTGTTCGTGAGCTGCAGGTCGCACAGCACGGCGGCGGGGTTGTCCTGGAGCAGTTTTTGGGCAACCGCGTTTCGCGCGAAGGTCAGAGGGACCACGTAGAGGTCGGACTCGCCCTGGGCATAATCCACCTGCACGAAGCCGAGCAGTGCGGGGCCGTGTTCGAGCGGCATTTCCACCCACTCCCGGAGGTGCAGGCCGGTGACGGGCCGGGCCTTGCCACCGAACCACCGGCGGTGCGGCAACCACTGTTGCAGGGCGGCCTCGAAGCGTGTGCGGTATTTGTCTTCCACGACGCGGGTCCAGCGGTCCGGGACGGCGAGTGCGGGGCGGACAGCCCCGGCGGCCGGGGCCTCGGGGCCCGCCAGCCAGGTCAGGGCCGCGCTCTTGGGTTCGAGCGAGAACCAGAAAAAGGCGTGGGGACTCAGGGTCAGGAAGTAGGGCTTGTCCCGGATGACCGGGAATTCGGTGCGACCGAACAGTTCGACGGGCACGTATCCGCGGAAGGCCGTGAGGTCGAGTTCGACCGCCTGGACAAACCGCGACAGGTTGGCGACCACAAGGAGGGTCTCGTTTTCGTATCGCAGGAGGTAACTGAGGATCTTGCGGTTTTCCGGGTGGAGGAACTCGCATTTCCCCTCGCCCAGCGCGCGCCAGCGTTTCCGGAGGGCCAGCAACCGGCGCATCCACCACAGCAGGGAGTGGGGATTGCGCAACTGGGCCTCCACATTGACGACCTCGTAGTGGTATTCCGGGTCGTAAATGACGGGGAGATACAAACTCTGCGGGTTGGCGCGGGAGAAGCCGGCGTTTTTGTCCGAACTCCACTGCATGGGGGTACGGACCCCGTTGCGGTCGCCCAGGAAGATGTTGTCGCCCATGCCGATTTCATCGCCGTAGTAGAGGACGGGCGTGCCGGGCAGGGAGAGCAGCAGCGCGTTCAGCAACTCGATTCGTTTGCGGTCGTTGCCCAGGAGCGGGGCGAGGCGCCTGCGGATGCCGAGGTTGAGCCGGGCCTGATTGACATGGGCATAGGCCCGGTACATGTAGTCGCGCTCCTCGTCGGTGACCATTTCGAGGGTCAACTCGTCATGGTTGCGCAGGAAAAGGGCCCACTGGGCGGTTTCCGGGATGGGGGGCGTTTGTTCGAGGATGTCCACGATGGGGGTTCGATCCTCCATGCGCAAGGCCATGAAGAGCCGCGGCATGAGCGGGAAATGAAAGGCCATGTGGCATTCGTCGCCCCGGCCTTCACCGAAGTAGGCCACGGCGTCCTCGGGCCACTGGTTGGCCTCCGCCAGGAGCATGCGGCCCTGGTATTTTTCGTCCACGTGGGCGCGCAGCTTTTTGAGGAAGGCGTGAGTCTCGGGGAGGTTTTCGCAACTGGTGCCCTCGCGTTCGTAGAGATACGGCACGGCGTCGAGACGAAGCCCGTCCACGCCGAGGTCGAGCCAGAAATCCACGACCTTGATGATTTCGCGGTGGACCTCGGGGTTGTCGTAATTGAGGTCGGGCTGGTGCGAGAAGAACCGGTGCCAGTAGTAGGCGCGGGCCACCGGGTCCCAGGCCCAGTTGGAATGTTCCACGTCCTTGAAGATGATGCGGGCCTCCTTGTAACGGTCCGCGGTGTCGCTCCAGACGTAGAAGTTGCGCCAGCGCGATCCCGGCGGGGAACGGCGGGCGCGCTGGAACCACGGGTGCTGGTCGGAGGTGTGGTTGAGGACCAATTCGGTGATGACCCGGAGGCCGCGCCGGTGAGCCTCGCGCAGGAAATGTTTGAAATCGGTGAGCGTGCCGTAAATGGGATGCACCCCGTAATAATCGGCGATGTCGTATCCGTCATCCTTCAGGGGTGAGGGATAGAACGGCAGGAGCCAGACGGCTGTGATGCCGAGGTCCTTGAGATAGTCGAGTTTCTGGGTCAGCCCTTGGAAATCCCCGATGCCGTCGCCGTTGCTGTCGTAAAAGGCGCGGACGTGGACTTCGTAGATGACACCGCTCTTGTACCAGTAAGGCTCGGGCGGGAGCGATTCGGAGGAAACGGTTCGCCTGGCCATGGCGTTTCTCGGGTTGGTTTTCACATGAAGTAGTCGAAATCGCGTTCGGTCCGGACGTGCCGGCGCACGCGGAAGACGTGGGCGGGCATGAGATGCGGCCGCAATTCCACATAGTTCCGCGGCCCCTGCCAGAGGTACCGGTCGCCGGTGAGCAGGTCGTGCACCTGGAAGACCCGGTCGGGCTGAAGGCCGAGGTTTTCCAGGTTCAGCGTGACCCATCCGCTCTGGACGTGGTGGGGATCCAGGTTCACGACGGTGAGGATGATGTTCTCAAGGTTGGGCGTGGCCTTGCTGTAGGCGATGATCTGGTCGTTGTCCACCGTGTGAAACTCGAGGGAATCGTTGCTGTGAAGGGCCGGGTTTTCACGGCGGATGCGGTTCACGTGGGCGATCAGGTCGGTGAGGTTGCCCGGCTGGTCGAGGTTCCAATCCTTGATTTCGTACTTTTCGGAGTCGAGATATTCCTCGCTGCCCGGTTCGCGGGCCTGGTTCACGCACAGTTCGAACGCCGGGCCGTAGATTCCGTAGCTGGCGCCCAGGGTGGCCGCCAGGATCAGGCGGATGATGAAAGCCGGCCGGCCTCCGAACTGGAGGTACTGGGTCAGGATGTCCGGTGTGTTGGGCCAGAGATTGGGCCGGAAAAACTCGCGCACCTGGGTGCGGGTCAGTTCCCGGAAATACTCGGTCAGTTCCCACTTGGTGTTCCGCCACGGAAAGTAGTTGTACGACTGGGAAAAGCCGAGTTTGGCCAGGGCGTACATGACTTTCGGCCGGGTGAAGGCTTCCGACAGGAAGATGATCTCCGGATGACGGTCCTTGATCTCGCGGATCAACCATTCCCAGAACCGGAGTGACTTGGTGTGGGGATTGTCCACGCGGAAGACCCGCACGCCCTGGTCAATCCAGTACTGCACGACGTTTCTGAGTTCCCACCACAGGGAACGCCAGGCGGGCGTCTCGAAGTCCAGGGGGTAGATGTCCTGATACTTCTTCGGCGGGTTTTCGGCGTATTGGATGGAGCCGTCGGGGCGTTTGCGGAACCATTCAGGGTGCTCGCGCACCCACGGGTGATCCGGCGAACATTGCCAGGCCAGGTCCATCGCGATTTCGATCCCGTACTCCCGGGCTCGCGCGATGAGCCGCCGGAAATCCTCCAAGGTCCCGAGCTCGGGATGAATGGCGGTGTGACCGCCCTCTTCCGATCCGATGGCCCAGGGGCTTCCGGGATCACCCGGCTGGCAGACCGGGTTGTTGTTCCGGCCCTTGCGATAGGTGTGTCCGATGGGGTGGATGGGCGGGAAATAGAGGACATCGAAGCCCATGGCGGCGATGCGCGGCAACTGCGCCTCCACATCACGGAACGTGCCGTGGTGACCCTTTTTGCCCGGACAGGAACGGGGAAACATCTCGTACCACGCACCCGTACGGGCCAGCACGGGGTCCACGACCACACAGAGCTCCCGTTCGTAGCGCGTGGCGAAGCGCCGGTCCGGGCACCGTTCCATGACCGCGGCCACTTCGTCGCCGAGGGCCAGTCGGACCCGTTCTCCCAAGGTGGCGGGGTCTTTCTCGGACAGCCGCGCCGCCCAGGCACGAAGCCGGGTCGCTTCGGCCGGAGCCCGTTCCGCCGCTTCTTCCAAGAGCCGCGCTCCGATCAACAATTCCACGGAAATGTCCCGGCCCGCGTTTTTCTTTTTTTCAGTATCGCGGCGCCAGGTTTTGAAATGATCCACCCAGGCTTCCAGACAGTACCAGGCCCTGCCGATCTGTGTGACTTCGAATTCCGCCCGCCACCGGTCGTTCCCCAGCGGAATCATGGGGGTCTCGTGCCATTCGGTTTCGCCGGCCTGGCGGTACAGCAGGCGGGCAGACAGGACGTCGTGACCGTCGGCGAAGATGTCCGCCTCCACGACGACCTTTTCTCCGACGACACGTTTGATGGGATAACGTCCTGCATCAATCTCGGGGGCGACACCCTCGATGATCACGCGAGCGCGGCCGACGCGTTCTTCGGGCATGCCCGGGTGGTCCGTCTCAGGGGGTCGCGATTCCGCGGCCGGCTGCGCGATCGCGGCGGACTTGCGGGTTCGCGCGGTGCGTTTGGCCGGTCCGGCCGTTCTTTTCAGTGATGTCTGGGTGCGGTTCTTCTTCATTCGTGGTACGTGCGATGGGCCGGGCCGTGGTGGAAGCCAGGGAACCCGATTTGTCAGGTCACAGCCCGACGGGGTCGTCCGACCCGTTCACAGATCAGGAAACCGGGGGCGCATACCCGGAAGGGATCCAGGCCGCCGGCGAAGCCGCGCGACGAGCCGTGTTGCACCAAGGCCCTGCAGCGGGCCCTGCACCCCGCCTCGATCCCCAAGGTCTACGATCTGGCTCCGCCCATGTCGGGGAGGTGGGACGGGGTCCGGCCGCGCAAAAAGCCGCCATACGCATGTTGCTCACCCGGGAAAACCGCCTGAATGAGTCGGCAGGAGCGAAGCCTGCATCCGGTCTTCAACATCGCACATGATTATGGAGCAGGGTCCTCGACTTGTCCAATCAACAAGCCGGTCCGCGGCCCGGCAGCTTTTTTCTCACGGACTCCGGCGCCTGCAAGTGCCGGGGTGCCCCGGAGTCCCTGTTCGCCAGCCGTGAGAGGACCATGATGGGACCCGGCGGTCCGGCGCAAGGAAGGAGACCGGAGGACCGGTTTGGGGTCCTGCGCATCCCGGGTGAGGACGGGCACGGGCGCAAGCTGTCGGGGCACGGCGCGTGGAAGTGGGGCCCCGGGCGTGGCGGCCGAGGCCGGTGCCATGCGCCCCTGCCGCGACGCGGTTCGTGTCCATGGAACTCCCTCAGACTGCCGTGCCCGCCGCGGTGCGGGCGGATCCGGACTCCGCCCGCGGCCCGGCGAAACAGCGCCGTTCTGCGGCAAACGTCGGGTGCGGAGGCTTGCCAACAGGGCCCTCCGGCTTAACATTCCCGGACGTTTGCGAATCATGGACATCAAACTTCCACCTCTGGGAGAAGGTGCCGACAGTGGCGTGGTGGTGAGTGTACTGGTCAAACCGGGCGACACGGTCAGTCCCGGCCAGCCACTGCTGGAGTTGGAGAATGAAAAGGCCATCGCCACCATTCCGGCCGAGCACGCCGGAACGGTGGTCGAGGTGTACGTCAAGCCCGGCGAAAAGGTTTCGGTCGGGCAGCGGATTCTCAAGTTGCAAACCGGTGCCGGGGCCGGCCCGGCGGAGACCGGAGCGCCCAAGCCTGCAGAAGGCCGCCGGCGCGCAGCGAAACCTGCCGCGCCGCCTCCGGAGGAAGTGGAGGAGCCGGCCGAAGAAGGCGCCGCTGCCGGGGTCGAGCATGCGGTGGAAGAAGAGGAAGAGCAGGAAGAAGAAGCTCCACGGCCCGTGGCAGCGCCGGTGGCACCGCCGTCGGTTCGCCGTTTGGCGCGGGAACTGGGGATTGACCTGAGCAAGGTTCGCGGCACGGATCCGGGCGGGCGGATCACCCGGCAGGACCTGCGGAACTACATCGAGCGCCTGCAGCGCATTGCGGTGAAGTACAAGCAGGTCGTGTCGCGGCAGCCCGCGCCGGCGGCCGCTGCTGCCGCGGCTCCTGCAGGGCCTCCTCCTGCCGAGCCGGTGGACTTCTCCAAGTGGGGGCCGGTCCGGCGCGAGCCGCTCACCACGCTGCGCGAAGTCATTGCGCGGCGGATGTGGGAGAGTTGGAACGCCATTCCGCACGTCACCCAGTTTGACGAGGCGGATTTCACCCGGATCAACGAGCTGCGCAAGCAGCATGCGGCCGCCTATGAGCAGAAGGGTGTAAAACTCACAGTCACTCCCTTCATCGTGCGGGCTGTGGTGGAAACCCTGCGCAAACATCCGGTGTTCAACAGCAGTTTGGACGAGGTGGCCCGCGAGCTGGTGGTCAAGGAGTACTACCACATCGGGCTGGCCGTGGACACCGAGCATGGCCTGTTGGTGCCCGTGCTGAGGGATGCGGACAAGAAATCGTTGCTGGAGCTGGCACGGGAGATCGATGCCCTGGCCCAGCGCGCGCGGGAGCGCAAACTGGCGCGGGAAGAGATGCAGGGCGGCAGCTTTACCATCTCCAATCAGGGGGCCATCGGGGGGGCGCATTTCACGCCGATTGTGAACCGTCCGGAGGTGGCGATCCTCGGGGTGGGCCGGGGCACGGTCAAGCCGGTGGTGCGGGACGGCCAGGTGACGCCCCGGTTGATGGTGCCGCTGGCCGTCAGTTACGACCACCGGGTCATTGACGGCGGATCCGCCGCGCGGTTCATCGTGGATCTGGTGCGGGCCCTCGAGGATTTCCCCGAGGATGCTGTCCGGTTGTGACGCCGCGAAAGGCGCGGCCCTTTGGAACCCCCGAGAAGGACCAGTTTTATGCAGCCGATCGAGACCGAACTTGTGGTGGTGGGTGCGGGCCCCGGCGGTTATGCGGCGGCGTTCTATGCCGCCGACCTGGGGAAGAAGGTCATCCTGGTGGAGAAAGACAAGCGCCTGGGCGGCGTGTGCCTCAACGTGGGGTGCATTCCTTCCAAGGCGTTGTTGCATGCCACGCATCTGATTACCGAGACCCGGGAATCCGCCCATCGCGGCATTGCCTTCGGGCCGCCCACTGTGGATCTCAACAAACTGCGGGCCTGGAAGGAGTCCATTTTGCAGAAGCTGGCCGGGGGCGTGGCTTTTCTGGCGCAGAAACGGAACGTGCAAGTCCTGCGCGGGCGCGGCTATTTCGAGGATTCTCAAACCCTGCGCGTGGAGACCGAGGAGGGTCAGAAATTCATCCGTTATCAACACGCCATCGTTGCCACGGGTTCGTTGCCGGCCATGCCCAAGGTGTTCGATCTGGGGAACCCCCGCATCATGACCTCCACGGAGGCGCTCGAAGTGGAGGAGATCCCGCGCCGGCTGCTGGTGGTGGGCGGCGGGTACATCGGGATGGAGCTGGGCACCGTTTACGCGGCCCTGGGCAGCGAGGTGGTGTTGGTGGAGGCGCTGGACAAGGTTCTGGCCGGGGCGGACCCGGATCTTTCGCGTCCGGTGGTCCAGCGCGCTCAAAAGGCCTTCAAGGAGATTCGCCTGCAGGCAAAGGTCGTCAGCATGGCCACCGCGGGCAAACAGATCCGCGCCGTCATCGAGTACAACGGGCAGAAGGCGGAGGAGCTCTACGACCGCGTGCTGGTGGCCGTGGGCCGGGTGCCCAACACGCAGGACCTGGGGCTGGAGAACACCAAGGTCCAGTTCACCGACAAGGGGTTCATCAAGGTCAACGAGTACATGCAGACGGACGATCCCCGCATTTACGCCATCGGGGACGTGGTGGGAGGCGCTCTGCTGGCGCACAAGGCGCACAAGGAGGCGCGGATCGCCGTTGAAGTGATCAACGGGGAGGAAAGCCGTTTCGAGAACATCGTCATTCCGGCCGTCGTGTTCACCGATCCCGAACTGGCCTGGTGCGGCCTGACCGAGGCCGAGGCCAAGGAACGCGGCATCCCGCACGAGGTGGCGCGGTTCCCGTGGTCGGCGTCGGGCCGGGCGCTTTCCTTCGACCGCACCGACGGCATGACCAAGTTGATCGTGGATCCGGAAAGCGACCGGGTGTTGGGCGTGGGGATCGTGGGGCACGGCGCCGGCGAGCTGATTGCCGAGGCCACTCTGGCCTTGGAAATGGGTGCCACCGCCGAGGACATCGCGCTGACGGTGCATCCTCATCCGACGCTGTCGGAGACCCTCATGGAAGCAGCCGAGGCGTATTACGGTTATGCCACCCACACGCTGAGCCGCAAGCGCACGCTCTGACCCCTCGCGCGCAGGGTCGCACAGCGCACCCTTTCAGAGGCTGCCGGCTGCGGTCCGGGACCTACCATTCGCCCGTGGATTCCCGCCCGAGAGCGCGGGATCCCGTGGTCGTGCGCTCAGCGGGCGGCCTGATCCAAGGCTTCCAGCACGATGCCGGGAGTGAGGGCCTCGGGCAGCACCAACGGTTCCTTTGAGGGATCCGCCGGATAGACGACCACCAACGGGACGCCGGCCCGGCCGAACCGTTTCAGTTCGGCACCGATTTCCGGCGAAAAATGGGTGTAATCGGCCAAAAAGGCCACTGCCCCGATCTCCCGCAGTTTCTCGCGCACCGCCGGGACCTCGAGGGCGAACCTCTTGTTGACCTGACAGGTGAGACACCAGCGTGCCGTGAAGTCCACGAGCACCAGATGGCCCTGGCGGCGCGCCTCCTCCACGGCCTGCGGACTCCAAGCCCGCCAGGGAATCCCGCCTTCCTCAACCGTGATCGGGCCATCAGGTGCCGCCGCTGGCGAGCGCCATTGCATCGCCCCTTCCAGCAGGTACCAGTAGCCGCCCGCAAGCAGCGCCAACGCGGCCAGCAGCGAGACCTTGCTTCGGCGGACGGCGCGCTGCCAGAACGTTCCGTACAACCATGCCGCCACAGCCAGCACCACCAGAAAATAGCCCAGCGCCCAGACGCGATCCCCGTAATGCGCCTCCACGAGGGTCAGCAGCCACACGGCCGCTGCCAGCATGGGAAAGCCCATCAGGACCTTGAAATGTTCCATCCACGGTCCCGGCCGGGGCAGCCATTTCAACCAACCCGGCTGCCAGCTGAGGACCAGGTACGGAAACGCCAGACCTGCCCCCACGGTGAGCATCACCAACAACACGACGGGCGGGGGTTGGACGAAGGCAAACCCAACGGCCGCCCCCAGAAAAGGCGCCGTGCAGGAGGTCGCCAGCACCGTGGTGAGCAGTCCGCTGAAAAACGCTCCGAGAGCGCCTTCGCGCCGGGTCAGCCCCACGGCCGTTTCCAAGGCGCGCCCGCCCAGCGTCACCTCGAACACGCCGAAGAGGTTCAAAGCAATCAAGGAGACCAAAACGGTCATGGCGACGAGAAAGTAGGGGTTCCCAAACTGGATCCCCCACCCCGCCTGTCGCCCGGCCGTCTGCAGGCCGATGACCAACAACGCCAGGACGGCAAACGAGGCCAGGACCCCCAGCGTGTACACGAGCCCGAGGCGGCGCACCCGGCGGCGGTCTTCGCGCGCCTGGTTCACGAACCCGAGGATTTTCAACGCGATCACCGGCAGCACGCAGGGCATCACGTTGAGGATCAACCCACCCACGAAGGCATAGACCAGCACCCTGCCGAGGGAGAGGGGCGCAGCCGGAGTGGCCGCCGCGGCGACCTTCCCGGAATCACCTGCCTCCGCCTCCAGAACCGGCCCGTGAACCTCCCATGCTTGAACCGTATCGCCCGTTTGTCGGATCACCAAGCCGGACAATTCCGCCGGCCACTTCCCCGTGAACGTCTCCACGGCCTTGCGCACGCGCACCCGGCCATCCGAGGAGGAGGGCAAGACGGACGTCGGCGCCTGCACCTCATACTCCGGTGACGCGTACGGAAAGAAATCCCACGACCCGGCCGCCAAGCCCGGGGCCGAGGTGGCCGGATCTTTCCATTCCAAAACCACCGGCCGGGTTCGGTTGGAACCAGCGGGAGCGTCCCATCGGCCGCGGAATTCCAGCGCGGTGCCGTCCCGTGGAAGCCGGGTCTGCCAGCGCTCGATGAGGTCGGCATCGGCAGAAGGACGCGAGCCCTCCCCCACGGTGAACGCGGCGCCCACCTCGGCGGCGCCGGGCAGGCAGGACTCCTTGCATTCCAACCAAGTAACCTTGGCACGCAGTTCCACCGCGCCACGAGGGGCGTTGGTGGCCACAGATAGGGGAATCAGCAGCATCACCTCCCGGTGGTACACGTAGGTGACCAGGTCGCCCTCCGCATATTTCTCGGGCGGCGGCCAGTGAATCGGCCCGGCATGAATGAAGTCGGGAAGCTGCCATTCCACCCCGGTGGCGATGCCGGAGGCACCCGGGTTCCGCCAGTAGGTGTGCCAATCCGGATCCATGCGGAGATGGATGCCCGCCCAAAGGGTGTCGCCCGGCTGCACCTCAACGGCCGACAGGACCAGGCGTGCCTGGGTGTGCGCCGCTGACGCCCGGCTCCATGTCAGGCCGAGAATGGCCAGGACCCAAACGCACCAGAATCGAATTCTTCTCATGACACGCACTCAAAGTAGCCGCAATGCCGGCAGGTGCACGCGAAGCCCCCGCGATTTTTACGCCAGGTTTGTCACGCGCGACGGGACGTTCCCCGGCCGTTCCCCGGCCGCCAGGTCGTACCGTGCCGGGGTGCGATCCGCCCGCGAGCTAGACCGCGCCGGCAAAGGCACCATCCCTTTTGCACCAACGAGCCAGCAGCAGGTCCACCTGAGCCTCGGCCGCCCACAAGCTTCCCTCGGTCCAGATGATATGATCGGCCCGGGCGATTTTTTCTTCCACAGGCCACTGGGCGGCGGAGCGCGAGTGGATGTCGGCCTCGGACCAGCCTCGCTGGCGAAGCCGCTGGTGTTGCGTGGCCCGGCTGCAGGCCACGCAGACCACGCGATCCAGTTCGCGTTCCGCCCCGGTTTCATAAAGCAGGGGGATCACGACGATGGCGCGCGGCACGCCAGCCGCTTCCCAGGCCGCCATTTGCGTGTGCCAGAGGTGGCGGATGCGAGGATGGGTGATGGCTTCGAGCGTGCGGCGGGCCCGTTCATCCACAAACACGATTCGGGCGAGCTCCGCCCGCCGGAGGCGTCCGTCAGACTCGAGAACCCCGGAACCAAAAGCCGCAATGATCTCCTGGAGGGCGGGCTGTCCGGGCTCCACCACCTGCCGCGCCAGTTCATCGGTGTCCACCACCGGCACCCCGCGTTGCTCGAACAAACGCGCGACGGTGGTCTTGCCCATGCCCGGCCCGCCTGTCAAACCGATCCGTTCCATGAAAACAACCTCAAGACCGGCCCATGCGCATGAAGGGACGCTTCAGGAATCCAGATATCCCGGCGTGTCGAGCTCAGCCGGCGGCCATGGTTTTCGGGATGGTCCGGGTTTGCCGCGCATCCAGACCTTCCGGGTGCCCCCCGATTGGTCTTCCCCGGCAAGCCATTTCCCTCCGGACCGGGGATGCGAGCTCCGGGCTCTGCCCCATTCCGATCACGGTTGCACCAGCACCGCGCGGTAGTACCGCTGCGTGCGCCCGGCTGCGTCCGGATCGGTGAATTTGACCTCACCCGAGGCAGGGACGGTCTGGCTCTGCAGATCCGTCCAGGTCCGCAGATCTTCCGAGACCTGCAGCCGGTAGGTCTGTCCCGGCTGACCGGTCAGGGTGATCCGGAACAAGCCGGCGTCACGATCGTATTCAGCCGCCAGCCGGGCGGGGATGACGCCGACCACCTCGGTGACCAGGCTGCTGGCGTTGTCCGACCGATCGAGATCCGTCGTGGCGGCATCAGCGGTCGCCTGAACGCTCACCGTGCCGGCACCGTGCAATCGGAGGGTCAACCGGGCCTGAACCACCGAACCGGGTTCCACCGTGCCGAAGGCCACCTCCACACCGCTCGGTTTGGTGACCACGCTGCCTTGGGAGACGGTGGTTTGCTCGACCTCCGCCCCGGCGGGCAGGCTCACGTTGAGCACGGCCTCCTCGGCCGTTGCCGGGCCATCGTTCACCAGTTCCCATGTGTAGGTGACCAGGCCGCCAGACGGCACCGATGCGGCCGAGGCTGTCCCGCTGAGGCGCAGCGCGGCCAGCGGACTCACGGGCTCGGCCGTCGTGAGCTCCAGGGCCCAGCCGCCACCGATCTGACCCCGTTCGCCCGCCACGTCGTCCGCCACATAGAGCGACCAGGATCCGTTGGGTTCCGAACCGAGCAGGCCGGCAAAACCACCTGCGTACGGGCGTTGCGGAGCGGGCAGCGGCAGGCTGTCCTGCGTCTCGTAGTCCGTGGCGCGGTAAACACCGTTGGTGAGCTGCTGACTGTCTGGCAGGTCCGCGGCTGCCGCACCATCAAACACCAGCGTGAGGTTCGTGACTGCCCACGCACCGCCGGCGTCCGACATGAGCATCAGCGACCGGCCCGACGGGCTGACCAACAGCACGTCAAGGTCGTCCGGATACCCGTGCGTGAGCCCGTTGAGGGTAACCCGCACACCGGTGACCACGCCGGGCACACCATCCACATGGATGACGGAAGGATATGGCGTGGCCGGTCCACGTTCGGGAATGATGATCGCAGCGGTGTTTTCCACCGTCCGTTTCTCTGTGACGCGCAGGAGGCGCGTCAATCCCGGCAACGTGGTCTCTCCGTCCTGCAGGGTCCAGGTGGTTTCGACCTCCGCGCCGGCGGGGCGGTCCACGGTGAAGGTAAAGGCCCGCCACACGATCGGCCCGCCGGGCTCGAGCACACCGTAGTTCTCGGCCCGTCCCGGGCCGGCCACACCACCGCTTTCAGCCAGGTGGACCATCAGGTTCTGGGTGGGCAACTCGCCGATGTTGCGCAGCCCCAGTGCCAGCGTCACCTCCTCGCCAGGATCGAGCGCGCCGTTGGCGGGAGCCACGCTCTCGGCCACCAGCTTCATTCCGGCGATGACGACCTTCGGTTGCGGGGGCACGACGGTCAAGCTGGCCACCGCCACGTTGTCGCCAGGAGCCACCTCGGCCGACCGACTGGTGGCCTCGGCACGGATTTCGCCCTCACCCGCCAGTGCACCCCGGGCGACGATCACCACCTCGGTGGTGACGCCAGTCAACAGTCGCTCGTACCGGACGATCACCGATCCGTCTCCCAGCTCGACGGAGCCGCCCTCGGCGGATCCGGAAACGAACTCCAAGCCGGCCGGTAGCGGGACGCGCACCTCAGGTTCCAGAGCCACATCCGGCCCAAGGTTGCCCAGGTGCAACCGCAGCTCCACCAACCGGCCGACGATGGCGTTCAGACTCGTGGCGTCGAGGGCGAGTTGGAGATCCGCCTGCGGCAGATCCACGGCGACCCGGGTGACGGCCGCGTTGTCCGAGCCGTTGAGATCCACGTCGGCTGACGTCACACCGGTGAGGACTTCGTGCAGGCCGGCCAGGTTCGCTTCGGCAGAGGCGGCCACTTGGACGCTCCCACCCGGCGGCAGTTCGTCGAGCATGAGCCACACGGTCTGGCCATCCACCCACGCAGATCCCCGGGAGCTCGCCACCGCAACCGGTGTCAGCCCAGCCGGCCACACATTGGACAACAGCACACCCTGCGCCAGGTCGGGTCCGAGGTTCGTGAGCACGAGATTCAAGGTGATCGTATCGCCGACCCGGGCGGGGACGGACCCCGGCGCAACCAGGCGCACATCGGCGAGCTTGTTGATGGGCGTGACCATGTAGAGGGTGACACTCCAACCGCCGGCGATCTGTCCGGCATCGCCCGCGGTAACGTCCCGCACATAGAGCGACCATGTGCCGTTCGGATCCGCTCCGGCAAAGGACGACAGACCCACCGCGTACGGCGCGGCGGGCGCCGGCTCCGGGAAGGTTGTAACCGTGCCGTAGGCCGCCGGCCGATACCGGCCGCTGACCAACGCATCATCCTGCGGCAGCGGCTGATCAGCTGCCTCATCCAGCAACAGCGTGGCGTCCACCATGCCGTATGGAGCACCCGCATGCGCCATCAGGAGGTTCTTCTGGCCACGCGGTCCCGTCAGCAACACCTGGACGTCCGGCGCATATGTGTGCGTGACGTTCGACAGTGTGACCATCACCCGCCCCACGGTACCCGTGACGCCGGCGATCTGGATGACGGACGGATACGGCTGAGCCGTGCGATTGTCGAAGATCTGGACCGGGGCCGGGTTCGAGAAGGTCAACACGGTCGGCAACCGGAAGAGAAACTCGGCGTCTCCCAGAGGCTGACCGTTGTCAGCCAACTGGAGCCTGGCGCGGACGATGCCGTCGGCCGTGGGACGTGCCGTAAAGGTGAACGACCGGCCAACCGGGAGCCCGCCCGCCGGCAGCACCCCATAACTCTGTGGGCCGGACGGATTGTCCACGCCGTCGCCGGGCAACAAGGTGGCCACCAGATCGCTGTTGTCCACGTTGCCCGCGTTCCGGAGTCGAAGGAGGAGGGTCACCGTTTCGTTTTCGTCCAGCGCGCCGTTTACAGGTTGAAGCGATTCCGAAACCAGGGTGGCACCGGCGGGCTCGATCCGGAGGAAGGGTTCCGCCACCACCACCGCCACCGTGGCGCGGTTGTCCGCGTCCACGGGATCAGGCTGGGTGGCGGCCGCATCCACCCTGAGGCTGGGCCCCCCGCCGGCTGACACGGCCGTGAAGGTCACGGTTTCAGTTTCGCCCGGCAGGAGGGTTCCCAACGCGGCTGTCCAAGCAAGGTCGGCGCCGGACACACTGCCCTGCGAGGTGAAGTTGGAAACGACGGTCTGGCCCTCGCTGAAAAGTGCGTTCAGTGCCACGGCCGATGCCAGGCTCGGCCCGGCATTGCTGACCGTCAGGATGTAGTGGAAGGGTTCGTTGACGACTGCGGGATTGGGTCGGGCCTCGGCTCGGAGGACGAGATTTGCTGCCGGGCCCACCACGGTACGCACCTCGATCACATTGTTGGTCGGGAACGGATCGCCCTGCAGCGCCACCGCGTGGGCACGCCACAGGAGCGTACCCTCAGCCGCGGGAGTTCCATCCAGCAGCAGCTCGGCCTGTGCACCCGCACCCAGCGCGCCGACCGTCCAGATCAGGCCGGAGGAGGTCGCGCTCCAGGAACCTTGCGAGGGCGTGATGGTCCGCAACACGTAGGTTGGCGAAAGCTCGTTGGTTACTCTCACGCCGGAGGCAGGCGAGGGTCCGAGGTTTCGCAGGCGCAACCGGTATTGCAAGGGCTGGCCGCGCAAGCCCGAAGCGGGGTCGGCAGCCGCCTCCAGGACCAGGTCGGACGCCTGGGGCATGGCGCGGATCACCACCGTTGCCTTGTTGTTGCTGAGGTCTCCGTCCGGGTCCAGTGACGTCACCACCGCGCGGGAAGTGAGCGTTCCGGCCTTGGCCGGCAGGGTCGTCACCCTGAGTTGGGCGCCGAAGGCGAAAGGCAGGTCGCCCACGTTCCAAACCACCGTGTTCCCGGCCGGAGTGACGGTACCCCGCCCCGGCTGGGAGCTGATGTAGATCACATCAGGAGGCAGTTCGTGCCGGACCACAGTGGACCGGCCAGCCGAAGGGCCGCGGTTGGTGACGGTGATGGTGTACACCAAGTTGCTGCCCAGGAAGACCGGGTCGGGGGTGGCGCTCATGGTGACGGCGAGGTCGGCGCCGGGACAACTTCCGCCGCCGTCGGTACATTCGGCCGGCCAGAGGAACAGCGACCAGCATTCGATGGCTCCGGTGTCGAGCTGCTCCTGGTCCACCACCCGCAATCGCCAGGGGCCGTTCAACGCATCGCCCGATTTACCCACCAAGGTGGCCAACGGTTGTTGCGGCCGGAACGTGCCGATGTAGGGCGGGATGCCCACGGTAATGGAGAGCGGGCCGTCATCGTCGAAGGTGGTGCGGCGTCGATCCGGGCTGCAGGCCACGCCATAATTGTCGCCGGAGCCGCCATTGCTGTCGCTCAACAACACGCTGGTCCCGTCAGGAGCAATCAGTTCCAGCCGCAGATCGCCCACCCAGGTGTGGGTGATGTAGACGGAAACGGCCACCTTGCGCAAAGCCGAGGGAATGTTGGACACGACGATGGTCGAGGTGGCGCCGGCCGGGTCGTTGTCCGGGATGGGAACGCGCTGCTCGCTGTCGAAGCGCTGAAGCTCGCCCAGCAGGCCCGTGTTGAGGGTCCAAGTCTGTGTGACCTGTTCCTGTTCCGATTCCAGAGAGACCTCCAGCACGACCGGCGTCCCGCAGACCAGGTAGGGCGCGGTGCTGAGTTGGAACGGCACCAAGTTCGTGCCCACGGCCAGCGGCGGAAGATCCACGTAATCCGACTCTCGCACGCCCAAGCCCACGCCCGGAGTCGTGGTGGTCACACGGGCCCGCACGCGCGTGGCGGTGAAGTTGTTGAAGTTCGCGACCAGCAGGTAGAGATCGTTGCACTCGTTGTTGTCCACGAGTCCGTTTCCGTTGCCTCCGGCGACGATGGCGCCCACCACGGTCAACCCGGGCGTGTCATAAGCCTCCACCACACCCACGGTGGTCCGGCTGTCGGGCGATCGGGCGCTGAAGCCGAGTCCGCGCTTGGCAAAGCCGGTCCACAGTTCCCGCGCATTCTGGCCGCCGGTGGCCACCAGATCCGCCAGGATGATGGCATCTCGCGCCTCCACAAAGTTGGGGTTGGGCGGGCAGAGTTTCAGACCGTCCGTCACCAACTGCAGCATCAGCTCGTTGCCCGGGTATCCGTACCTGCGGATCAGATTCGCCCGCACCTCCCACAAGATGGCGCACCACACCTCGCCTTGGTTGTGTTCTTCCGAAGCTTCCTGTGGATTGTAGGGCCAGATCGGATTGCGCGGGATACCGGGATAAGGGCTGATCTGGTTGGGATCAATGTCCTTGAAGGTGAGCGGGTTTTTGCTCATGTCCGTCGTGTAGGGATACCGGCGGATCCCGAAATAATAGTTCTCGCGCAGGCCCAAGAGTTGGTAGGTAACATAACCACCCATCGGGTAGACGCCGTCCACGTTGTCTCCGGGCTCGCTCAGCAGCGACAGCGCATAGAAGTCCGACCAACCCTCGCCCAGGCCGCGGGACTGCAACGCGGTCATGCCGTTGCCGCCACCGACCAGGCGCGTGGTCAGCCCGTGTGTGGCCTCGTGATGGATGACCTCGGCATCCAGATCGCCGTCCCGGTCCGGGGTCGGAAAGTCCCACAGAAACATGGCAATCTGCCCCGGGCTGCCGTCGGGTGAAGGAATGAAGAATGCGTTGTTGAAGAGCCCGACGTCCGCACCGCTCTGAACGTAGCCGATGATGGGATCGTTACCCAAGCCGCCACGGCCGAAATTGTCCTGCTGAAAATTCCCCGCGCTTTCCGTGAAGCCCAACTGGTACAGCCGGTCATGGTACCAGTTGACCCAGTAGAACATCTGCACGATGGAGGCGTTTGTGTAATTGATCGGTTCCTCGTTCAGGTCGAGCGGAAAGTCGAAGACCCGCGGGGGATTGCCCTGCGGCCGCGGTCCGTCCGGCTGGAAATCGAAGTCGCGGTCGAGGAAGCAATCGGCGTTGTTACCCATCGTCTCATTGTCACCGTCATTGATCCAACCATTGGGCGAAGCTGTGACGTCGAGGGCGCTGAGTGTGACCAGAATCCGGTTGGTGTAAGGAGGTTGAGCGGCGTTGGGAGTGGGCCAGCCGGGCGTAAACGGCGATGGACTGTCGCTAGTGTAGACCCGGTAAGATGCGTCGCTGATGAAGAAGGTGGTTTGACGCCGCAGCCACACTTCGCCCGTTTCCGCGTCCACGACCATCTGATACTGCTCCGGCGTGCCGGGCCTGGGGAGATGAACCTCCCAGGCGGGTCGCAACCGTGTGCCATCCACGGGCAGCCAGACTTCGCGCATCAACAGGGGCCGACCCCGCAGGAGGTACCGCCGGTACCCGTCACTCACGACTGTGCCGGTGTCGGTGGCTTCACCGGCCACACCCGCCGCGTCTGCGGCCGCGGCAGCCTTTTCCAATGCCTGCGCCTCTTGAACACTGGTCTGCCCGAGCCGCGCCGCCCAGTTGGGGGCGCCAAGATCGGCTGCGGCGGCCGGATCGGCGACCATGCGACTGGCCAGCGTAACCAGTTCTCCCCGGGCGGTGAGGTTGGCGATCAGATCGGCTTCAAAGAGTGGTCGTCCGGCCAATTCCTGCTGCCAGACAACCGTGCGCAGGCCGCTGTGAGGGCTGACGGTGTCCCGGACCCGCCGGGCATGGTCCAGCACTTCTCCGCCGTGACCGAACACGTCCCGATGGGCATCCAAAAACGCGCGCACGATCGCCTCGGGGTCGGCCGGTGCCACTGCTGCTGCTTGGGGACCCGTCCACGTGCCGGTGACGGGGGGCGTCAGGAAGCCAGAGAGCCGTCGAACGAAGCGGGCCGATCCCACGACCGGGTCGAAGTCCACTTTCGTGCCCGGCAGTTCCTGTTGCAGCCGTGCCAGCGCCGCTTCGCGTCTGGCACGCTCGGCGGGTGCCACTCCCGGCGTTCCGCGCAAGTCCTGGTCGGGCAGGGCCGTTCCCCGGTCTCGCGGCAAGAGGGCGAGTGCTTGGGGCAGACCACCCAGCCAGCACGCCAGCACCAATCCCGTGGCGGCCCGAACCGCCCCGGTCCATCGTCTCCACACTGGCCTGTTCATCGGACGCTTCACTCGGTCTAAATCTTTTTCCATCGACGACTTCGGTCAGCCGGGGACCTCCCGGCCGGCCGCAGTTTCACGCGTTGGCGCTCCTGCCAACCGGTCACGGGCCCATGCGCAGGCGGAAGAACCCGCCGGATCCGTCGAGCGGCAGGTTCACCCGGTAATGATCTCCGTCGAGAACCGGCGTCGTCTGCACCGGCACCCATTGCACCGGTGGTGTGAGCGTGTCGGCCCGCTCCAGCACCACATTGCCCGCTGTGACCGGCCAGCGCAATTCGAGCTGGCCGTTGGCCACCCGGGCGCGCAATTCCGTCCCGGTGACGGTCGTGCGCACGGTGGCGACGTTGTTGGCCTTGGCCGGATCATCAGTGGCCGAACCCACATCCACCCGGACCGGGAATTCACCTGTCACGGACGGGCGGGCCGTCACCCGCACCATCATGCTCGCGCCCGCACCCAGGTTCCCCAAGTCACGGAAGACCACCCAGTCACCCTGCTGGAGGTACACTCCGGGTGCCGTCTGGACCACGCTGAACCCGGCTGGCAGCCGATTCGTCAGGGCGACACGCTCCGCGGTGGCTGGTCCGTGGTTGGTGATCCACGCCGTGTAGGTCACCAAACCGCCCATGGCGACCGGATCCGGTTCATCCGCGAGGAAGACCTCCAAGTCGGCGCGCGGCGACAAGACCTCGACCTGGAGGTCGGCCGTGTTGTTGCCGGGATGCGACTCTGCCTGGGCCGACCATCCACCCACCGTCCAGCTCAACACAGCCAGGTTGTCCGAACGCAGCACGAGTGTCGCCCGGGCGTGCTGATCCATGGCCAGCGTGCCCACCGACCATCGCACGGTGCCGTTGTTGGTGAGGATCTGCCCCTGGGTCACCTCGCTGCTCACCAGGACGGCGCCCTCCGGCACCAGGTTGGTGAGGGTGACACCTGTCACGTCCCACGGACCGTGATTCGTCACCTGCAGGGTCAACACCCAGTTGCTGCTCACCACCGCGCTGGCGGCTGCTTCGGCCGTCACGGAGAGATCCGCCTCCGGCAGGAACCGGCCGCTGGTCGTGATCTGCAAGAGCCAACCGTTCCGGATGTGCCCGGACTGGGCGGGGGCGTCATCCCGGATGAAGAGCCGCCATTGCCCGTTCGGGTTCGTGTCATTGAACGCCGACAAGCTGGCGGCGTAGGGCGGTTCAGGCGCGGGCACATCCAGCAGGTCGAAGGCGCCGTAGTTGGTGGGCTTGAACGTCCCGCTCACCAACGGCGCCGTCTCCGGCAGCGGCTGGGCCGCCGCGTCGTCCAAGGTGAGGGTCACGTTGGTCACCCAGTAACCGGCACCCGCATCGGACATCACCATCACCTTCCCGCCCGCGGGGCTCACCAGCAGCATGTCAATGTCGCTGGGCCGCGCATGGTGCAGGTTGGTGAGCGTCACCACGGTCTTGCTGACCACGCCCACCAGGCCCGTGACGCTGATGACCGACGGATACGGCACCGCCGTCGCGTCATCGCGGATTTCGATTTGTGCCGTGTTGGAGAACGTGGCCGTGCGCGTACCGACCAGGTAACTGAAGGTCACCCGACCCAGGTCGAGCTCGCCGTCTTTCACGAGGAACACCGCGCGGACCAGGCTACCGTTGGTGCCTTGGACGGTGAAGCTGTAGTCACGCGACACCGACGGCCCGTTCGGCACCAGGGCACCGTAGTTTTGGGCCGGCCCGGGCTGCACCACGCCGTTGGTCGCCAGCAGCGTCGCCACCACGTTGCTCAATGGCAGGGTCCCCGCGTTGCGCATCGCGAACCGGACCGTGACGCGCTCGCCGGGATCGAGCGCCCCGTTTCCGTTGGGATCGGTCAACAATTTCGATCCGGCCGGAACCACCACCCCGCCGTCGTTGTCCACGATTGTCACGGTGGCCGCCTCCGGCGCCACCAACGTGGCCGGTCCGGTCACGTTGAACAATCGAACGCTGAACGTCTCGGTGCCCTCCTCATCCGTGTCATCCAACAGGAACACCGTCAGGGTCTGCCTCGCCACCCCGTTGGTGAAGTCGAGACGACCGGAAGCCTGCACGTAATCCTGCCCGGCGCGGGCCGAGCCATCCTCGGTCCGCCATTCCACGGACACCGGAGTGTCGAGCACGCCGGTCCGTTCGACGGTCAGCGTCACGCTGACGCCGCCTTCGGAGATCGTGTAGGCGGGTTCGAGGAACCGCAACCCGGCGTCGTCATCCACAATGCTGATCGTGGCGGTGGAGGGCTCCACCACCGAGGAGTTGCTGTCCGGGTTGACCAGCTGGAAGGTGAAGGTCTCGGTTTCCTCCACGAGGGTGTCGTCCAAAATGGGCACCACCACCTGCTTCATGGATTCGCCGTTGGTGAACACGAGCGTGCCGGCCGTGGTGGCGAAGTCCTGCCCGGCTACGGCCGAACCACCGACGGTCGTGTACCCCACGCTGTTGGTGCCGTGCAACGAACCGACCCGGATCACCTCCACCACCACGTTGGTGACCAGGCCATTGGTGTGACTCTCCGCGACCGTGTACCGGTTTGTCGCGAGCTTGAACCCGGCATCGTTGTCCAGGATGACCCCGACCGCCGTGGGTTGGATGATCTCCGTCCCCGGGCTGGGCTGCAGCAGGCGCAGCCGGAAGGTTTCGTCGCCCTCGACCAACCGATCCTCCAGAAGCGGCACGCTCACCGACTTGAGCGACTCACCCGGAGCGAAGCTCAAACTGCCACTGGTGACGACATAGTCCTTGCCGGCCGTGGCGCTCTCGTCCTCGGTGGTGTAACTGACCTGAACCGCCCGGTTGGTGTCGCCGACGCGACGGACCAAGAAGGTCAGGCCTCCATCCGCTTCGGATGCCAGGAAAGTGGGCGCGGCGAAGCCGAAGCCGAGCTCGTCGTCGGCAATCGTGACGACGGCATTGGTCGGGCCCTCCAGGCGGGCGCCACCGGTCACATTGGTCAGCACCACAAGGAAGGTTTCCTCGCCCTCGACCAGGCTGTCGTTGAGGATCGGTATCAGGATGACCTTGTTGGTCTCGCCGTCTCCGAAGGTCACGAACCCGCCCGAACGAACAAAGTCCATTCCGGCCGTGGCGGTGATCTCGCGCGTCTCGTATCCCACGGTGACGACGCCGCTGCGACCGTTGGTCCGGACCAACGGGATGGCCACCTGACCGGCGGCTTCACCGACCCACACGTTGGTCTGGGCGAGTCGGATTTCGCCCGGCGCACGTTCGTCGTCCAGGATGGTCAACGTGGCCTCGAACGGACTGACCAGGAACCCGCCGGTCACGTTGGTGAGGGCCATGGTCACGGTTTCCTCGCCCTCCGGTTGTGCATCGTCCAGGATCGGGATGAAGACAAACCGGGTGGTCTCACCGGGCAGGAACGTCAGGGTGTTGGTCAGATGCAGGAAGTCCGTTCCCGCGGTGGCTGTTCCGTTCGTGGTGGTGGTGAAGTCCACGACCGTGGTCCGCTCCAAGTTGCCCTGCCGTTGGATGGTGATGCGGGCCAGCCCACCCGCCACGTTCTCGCTCACGGCAAAATTCGGCTGCGAGAACGAGACGCCCGTGTCATCGCTGACAATCTGGACCTCGGCAATCGGCTGGTTCCCCAGGGCCAATCCCGGTGCACCGGCCGGCGAGAGGTTGGTGATGCTCACCCAGAAGCTGCGAGCCGGGTTGAGCTCGAAGTCGTCCACCAGCGGGATTTGGACCTCGGCAAACACCTCCGCCTGCGGGAACGCAACCTCGTAACTTCCGCCGAGGTAGTGGATTTGGTTGGTGGCAGTCCCGTCCGCGGTGGCGAACCGGGCCCGTACCGGCTGGCCGTCAGGTGCGTTGGCGGTGCCGCCACGCCGCCGGAGGGTCACCACGGCATTTGTCTGGTCCTCCCAGACCACGAACCGGCCCTTGGCGAATTCGATCCGGCCGCTGCCGGAGACGGAGCCACCGTAGATCCGGGCCAGCCGGCGCCGGGGTTGTCCATCGTAGGTTTCGAATCCGCCGCCCAAGATGATCTTCCCGTCCGGCTGGACCAGTACCGCAGCCACGAATGCATCGGCACCGGCGCCGAAATTGATGCTCGGATCGGCCGATCCGTCGGGATTGAGCCTGGTGATCCCGCCGCGGGTCACGCCGTTGCAATGCCGGAAGGCGCCGCCCACGACAATTCTCAGATCCCGCTGCAATGCCAGGGCCCAGACCGTGTCATCCGCGCCGGCGCCCGGATCGAAGCTCGCGTCCACGTCCCCGTTGTCCAGCAACCGCGCCAGACGGATCCGCGTCTGACCGTTGACGTTGGTGAACGAGCCCCCGATGACGATCCGTCCATCCGGTTGGAGCAGGACGGCACGAACGGCTCCATCGGGGCCTGTCCCCACGCGGAAGGTGGGATCCACGCTGCCGTCCGGGTTCAGTCGCACGATGCCCGGGCTGGCCTGGCCGTTGAACTCTGTGAACTCACCTGCCACCAGGATCTTGCCGGCATGAACGCTGTTGGTCGGGTAGGCAACCACCGCGTAGACGGTTCCGTTGGCACCCGTGCCCGGATCGAAACTCGTGTCCAACGCACCGTTGGAGAGCAGCCGGGCCACACCTCTCCTCCCCACGCCGCGATAGGCCGCGAATGCACCGCCCACAACAATCCGCGGTTGACCCTGCCACCAGCTTTCAACCAGGGCGAACACCGGCTGGTCCGGCCCACTACCCGGATCGAATGTGGTATCCACCACACCATTGATCTGAACCCGGGCGAGGAACGGTCGGGCAAGGCCGTTCACCTGGCTGAATGCACCGCCGATCACGATCCGGCCGTCAGCCTGGGGGAGCAGGGCATTCACCGCGCCATTGACAGAGGCGGAAAAGCTCGGATCCAGCGACCCGTCCCCTCCGTTCAACCGCACCAAGCGCAGGCGGGTGGCGTCGTTGGCCAGGGTGAAATCGCCGCCGACCAACAGCTTGCCGTCCGGCTGCAGGCCCAGCGCCAGCACGGCGTCATTGAAGTGACCCGATCCGAACAGCGTGTCCAACTCGCCAGCCGGCTCGTTGACGCTTTCATCGTCCACGATCCTCAGGATCGCCGTGGCCGGCTGGCCCAGCGCCGAACCCGGGTTGGCCCCGGAAAGGGTCAGTGTGACAAAACGGTCAGCCGCATCCACAAACGGGCCGTCCAGGATCTGGATCTCGAAACTCTTGGCCGTCTCGCCGGGACCGAAGCTCAAGCTGCCGTTGGTGGGCACAAAATCGGTGAAGGGCACTGCCGTGCCCGGTTCGGCCCGGAAATTCACGGTGACGGATCCCGCCGCACCATCCGTTCGGACCACTGTGATCAAGGCTTTGCCGCCGTTCTCGTTGACGCGGTACTCGGCGTAGGGGAAGGCCACGAATCCCACCCGGTCGTCGTTGGTGATCCACAGCCTGCCCACCGATTGCGGGCCGAGTGCGCCGGGATTCGGCACGCCGTTCAACATCGGATCCATCAACCGAAGCACCACCGTTTCGTCCGGTTCGATTGCGCCATCATCCACCAGCGAAACCCAGAAAGTCTTCGGCGAGACATCGCCGTGGCCCCACGTGAGGACGTTGGTCACCGGCACGTAGTCGGAACCGGCCGTGGCGGTGCCGTCCTCGGTCACGGCTGTGACCGTGAGGGTCCCCGCGCTACTCCCCCGTCGTGTCACCGTAACCTGGACGCGCCCTGCTCCTTCAAGTGCACCCACTTCCGGCGGGTCAAAGTTCAGCCGGCCGCCGGGCGTGTCGTCATCCACGATGGTCAACACCGTGTTGCTGATTCCGCCCACCGCGGCACCGATCAACCGCAGGAGCACGGTCTCATCCGGCTCGACCTGGCTGTCGTTGAAGATGGGAATGACAAAGGTCTGGTTGGTCACACCGTTGAGGAACGTCAGGGTGCCCGAACGCGGCTGGTAATCCGTGTTCGGCGTGGCTGTTCCGCCGGGCATGACCTCATACTGACAGGTCAGTGTGCCGAAGCTGCCGTTGGTGCGGATGACGGTGATGACGGCCTGTCCGGCGCTTTCCAGCACCACGAAGTTCGTGGAGGCAAAGCCCAGCACACCGGCCTGTTTGTCATCGTCCACGATGTTCAGCGGCGCCCGGGACCGTCCGAGCGCCCCGCCCAGTGGGATGTTCTCCCCGCCCAGGAAGAAGACATCGGCAAAGGTCGGGCTGGTCAGCCGGAAGGTCGTGTTCCGGTCGCCCTGGCTGATCTGATCGTTCAGGATGGTGATGTTCAGCCAGCCCTCACGGTAATTGAAAAAGCGCTGGCCGAAGATGGAGGTGGGAACGAAGTTGTCTCCAAACAAACCGTCGCTCATCATCCGGGTCGTGGCGTTGGGCTCGTTAGCCGGCCAGGGTGCCTGCCAGGAGGTCAGGTAAATGGGAGGCACGGCGTTGTAGATGTAATCGCTGCCGCTTCGTGCCAGCCCCTCCTCCACCTCGAAATTGGCGCTCAGATAGCCGAGCGAGCCGTTGGTTCGAACCAGGTCCACCGAGAACATGGACTGGTTTTCGTTGGCGGTGTAGGAGCCCCGGGCAAAGCCAATGTTGCCGGGTCCGGGCGTTTCGCCGCCCACCAGGCGGGCCACATTGGACCGGTTGCGCACGCCATCGCGGGACTTGGGCTCGATCCACAGGTTGGGATCCCCGTTGGCCTCCGGCCGGACCAGCGCCGATGCCTGGCCGCCACCCACCTTGTCAAACAGCCCCGCAATGAGGACGTTGCCGTCGCTCTGGATCTTCGTGGCGAAGACAATGCCGCGCGGGTCAGCAAATCGCGCCCGGAAAAGTCCGGCAAACTGATTATACGCAGTATCCAGGAAAGTCGTGTCGAGCGTCCCGTCGTCGTAGAGGCGGGCAAAACTCCGACGCGGCGTGCCGTTGTAGGTATCGAAGCTGCCGCCGATGTAGATCCGGCCCCCCGCCAGTTCAATGGCGTAGACCGGACCATCCGTGCCGGTGCTGCCCGGATCGAAGGCCGGGTCCAACGCGCCGCCGGCCGTCAACCGCGCCAGATTGTTTCGCGGCTGCAGATTCACACTCGAGAACTCTCCGCCGATGAGCACGCGGCCGTCCGATTGCCGCCGGATCGCGAACACGCGACCATCGGTACCTGCACCGGGATTGAAAGTGGCGTCGAGACGACCGTCATCCAGGAGACGCGCGATCCCGCCGCGCACCACGCCGGACACACGATAGAACTCGCCGCCGATCAGCAACCGGCCGTCCGGCTGCAGTTCCAGTGCCCAGACCGGACCGTCCGGTCCCACGCCGGGATCAAAACCCGTGTCCACGGAACCGTCCCGGTTCAGCCGCGCCACGTACGGGCGCGGGATGCCGTTGACCGCGGTGAACTCACCGCCGATGTAAACCTTGCCATCCGGGGCCACCGCCACGGCCCACACCGCGCCGTTCGGCCCGTCGGCCGGGTCAAAGGTCGGGTCCAACGAACCGTTGGCGTTGATCCGCGCCACGCCCACCCGACGTTGCCCGTTGTAGGAGGCGAATCCGCCGCCGATGACCCATTGGCCACCGGGCGAAGCCGCAATGGCGGCGATGAACGCGTCCGCGCCGGCGCCGGGGTTGAAACTGGTGTCCAGGGAACCGTCCACGTTCAACCGTGCGATCCTGGACCTGCCGATGGTGTTGTACGAGGTGAAGTCACCCACGATGATGGCCCGGTTGTCGGACTGCAGCGCCAGGTCGTACACCACCCCGTCGGTACCGGGGTTGGGCAGGTTCGGCGGCGAGGTGGTGACCGCCGGCACCATCGTGGCTCCAAAATCCGGATTGTAAAACTGGTCCACCGACCCGGCTGGCGGGTCGCGATCATCGAACAGGATGGTCACCGTGGTCTGGTTGATGGTCCCGACCAGCGTGGGTCGGTTGTCCACGTTGCGGTACAGGAACAACTGAAAGTCCTCATTGAACTCTGTCAGCGTGTCGTTGGTCACGATCAACTCGATTTCCTTCACACGAAAGTCGTCCTGGCCCCAGTCCAGGCTCCCCCCTCCGGGGAAGCTGTAATTCCCGAGCACTTCGAAGTCCGAGTTGGTGCCGTGGATGCCGATGGGATCGTCCGGGGGCGTCGGTGTGGCATAATCGGAGCCTGGTTGAAGGGGGAATATGTTGTTGTCCAACTCGGCCGGATCCGCCTGGTCCCCGGATCCCAGGAAATTGTTCACGCGATACCGGAGGGTGACCGATTCGCGGTTGGTGCCGGAGCGCATCACCCCGATCCAGACCCTGGGATAATATTCGTTCACGTCCTCGGGAGTCCGGTACGCCACCCGGGTGAAATTGAAGATGGCATTCGTGGGCTGGAACAGCAGGTCGGGAGGATCATTCGTGCCGATGGCCTGAAAGTTGCGCTGCCAGACCGGATCAATGTCGGTGTCCAAGATGCGCACCAGGATGCGGCCCAATGCACCGTCCACACGTGGCGGGGCCACCTCGAGCGATTCATTCGGATCCGGCCGGGCATTCGACAAAACGACAGCGAAGGAGCGGTTCGTGTTCGGCATCATGTCATCCGGCAGGATCCGAATCAGAATCCGCTTGGTCATCTCGCCATGATCGAACACCAGGGTTCCCTGGACGGGGATGAAATCCTGGAATGCGACCGCCGGGATTTCCTGCCCCGGTACGACGACCTCGTCCTCGGCAATCTCCTCGGTGGCGTAATCCACGAGCATCCGTCCGCTGGCGCCTCCCACGCGCGTGACGGTAACCAGCACACCGGGCACTCCGAACCGGTAATAGGTCTCGACAGTGCTGGCGTCTTCCGTGGCCAAACTCTCCCATTCCGAACAATGAACCACCGGGACCTGCCGCGGACCCTCCGGAGTCAGGGCTGTGGCGATATCCTCAGTGGCAAATCGAAAGACACCCCCCGAATGATAGGCCCAACTCAGGATGACGTCCGTGCCGACCTGCGGCAGCAGGCCAAGCTTCAGGCCGACGGCGATGTAATAGGTGCGACCCTCCTCCGCATGGAACCGGAGTGCACTGGGCCGGCCTGTCAGAAAGCCGAACAGCGAACCCAGGTTTCCGTAGGGCGTTTTGGCATATGATACCGGCGGCGCATCGTCATTTGCCGCCACCTGCCGCAGCTGTTGCAGGGTCTCACCCGTATAAACGGCCAGCACCGTGTCCGGCCCACCCGGGCTGGCCAGGGTGTCCCAGGTCACCTCCCCGCTGCGCGGTGCGGTCCAGCGGTACCAAATCGAGGGGACGGGGAATCCCGCATGACTGGGCTCGCCGATTTCGAACGTCGCCTGATCCAGGCTGCCCTCGACCGTGCCATGGATGCCTGTCAGTTCCTCGGCGGCATCGAAGTTGTCGTTGGCCGGCTGGGCCCATGAGGCAGCCGACCAGCCAAACGCCAACCCGCAGACGAGCCACCGCGTCCAGCGGCGGGTCCAGCCGTTTCCGGGCTTACCTGTCAATCTCCTCATAGTTCAGACGAAAATCGGTTAGCGTGCTGGGATTTCCACCTCCACCCGGTAGAAACGCTCGCCCTGGGTCGCGGCCGGCAATCGGACGGCTGCGCGGCCCGGGAGAATGTTGACGGGGCAGGGCGGTGCGGGGCACGGCCCTGCCGGCGGCAACGGCAGGGTTGCAAAGTTCGTCTGCAACACCACACGCCAGTCCTGCGCGGCCAGGGAGGTGGCTTCCCAGACCGTGTTGGTCGCCCCCGGGACAGAGGGCCAGATCAGCACCAACCCCTGCGCCCCTTCCCAGTGGGCCGTGATGGGAACGTCCTCGGGCACCAGGATCGGCACCGGATCCGAGGCGTTCGGAATGCCGTCGCCATCGGAGTCGCGCTCGGTCGAGCTGGCCAGGGCCTTGTTCACCCGGATCTCACGGGTACCGATGAGGATGTTCGTGGAGCCGTAGAACCCGCCGGCGTACGTGGGCACCCAACGCAGGCGCCCGTTGTTGTACCGGCTGGAATCCACGGGTTCGGCCAACCGGTTGGTCCCCACCAGCAGGTCCGCATAGTATATGGTGATATTGGGCGCGATGTTCAGCGCCGAAAACGCGTTGTTCAGCTCGTTGGTCGTGTAATTGAGCAGGATGAGCTGGTCCACGTAGAGGGCATTCCTTTCGCCGGTTCCCTGGATGGCAAAGGTTGAGCCGAAACCCCCGTCCAAAACGAGCCTGCCGATGGCGACATTGTTCGTGAACCCGGCAGGGATGGGTCCGCGGTCTTCGCCGGCCCAGACGATCACATTTTGACTGTAGGGCGCGGCCGTGTTGGTGATGGTCGTGCCCCGCAGATCCCCGGCCGTTGGACGCGTGGCCAGCGTGAGCCCGTCCCGGGCCGTGAAGACGTTGTTCGTGGTGTCGAGGTCACTCAGCCATTGGTTGGCGCCGAGGACAAGTCGCCGGCCCGCGGTTACAACGTGGTTCGTAATCACCAGCCGACCCGCTTCCAGGCTCAAATCACCCAAGGGTGCCGCCATCCGTCCCCACAGGTTGGTGCCACCGCTGCCCAATCGAGCTTCTGCCGCCTCCAGTTGGAGCGAGCCCACAGTGGCCAGACTGGTTCCCCAGTTTCTGAAGTAAACGGTCTGGATGGCCAGGCCCTCCGCGATCAGGCGACCGTAGTTCTCAAATGCGTTGTATGGTTCCTGGAAGACCGATGGATGGTACGGCGGCCGCCGCAGTCCGGTGAACGTCGCTCCGTTGCTGATGGCAATCGTTCCGTAGTTGGTGAGGTAGCGGAGACGCGGCGTGCTCTCCGCCCAGGAGATCCGGTTGGTGAGAAGATTCAACTCCCCTGCCGGGCTGAAAGGCTGCACGATCCACGGCGGGACGCTCAACTCCACGGGCGGATTTGTGGTCAAGGTGAGTCGCTCGGCGTCAATCAACAGACTTCCCAAGACGTTCAGTTTGTCGGCAATGCGTACCTCGCGCTGCCCTTCCTGACTCTTCAACTCGAGCTCCTCGACCATTGGCTCCGAGCTGGCGCTCAGGTAGTTGCTCACCATCAACACCTTGTACTCCAGACCGATTCCGGCAGCGGAGATGTTGGTCCAGATGCCCACCCAGGCCTGGAGCTCGCCCACGATGCGCGACACCCGCGGCAATTGGAGCTGCCGCACCTCCAGCAGGCCATTGGTCGAGGCGAGCCGGATCGCGCTGTAGGGGGCCTCGATCTGCGCGTTGGTGCTGCCGACGAAGTGTCCGAGCGACTCCAGCCGCAAATAGCTGGGCGCGCTCAACCGGGTCTGGGTCAGGTCCAATGCCCGCCGGGCAACGACCTCGATGCGCCCCATCACATTGGAGAAGGCGCTGCCCGGCTGGGTCTCCGAGGGCACCATGACCGCGGGTATCACGCGTGTCCGGTAGCCCGAATTCGTGGTGTCCACAAAGATGTTCGTGCCCAGCGAATAGATCGAAGCATCGAAACCCTCGGGCGGCACCTGCGGGAGCGCGGAAAAGAAACCGGGATCCACGCCACTGAGGAAGAAGTTGAATGGCTGGAATGCACCGACGGGGTTCAACGACGGAACATACAGTGTACCGTTCGTCAGATTGAAATTGTAGTTGTCGGGCGTCAGGAACTCCGTCAGATACAGTTCGTTGGTTATGCGGCTCTGTGTGACCGCGTTGGTGACCACGCCCCGCCAGCGGATCACGCTCAGTCCGGGGGTCATTCGGACTTCTGCGTCCTGGATTTCTCCGCCGTTGTACACATAGACGGCCTGGACCATCAGGTTGCTGGGACCCTGCTGGTAGGTCTGAACGTGGCTGCTGAATCCAACGGGCAGGACGACCTGGGCCAGCGCCTGACCGTTGATCGTCTGGACCACATGGAAGGGACTGACCAGGGGAGGAGCGGCGAACCGGCCGACGATGCGGTTCGTGTTGAAACCCCAGTGCACGTCATAGGTTCTCACGGCAATGTTGGTGGACCCCGACTCCTGGAAGCGGACTTCCCCTCCGCGGAGGTCCACGTAATCGCCGGTCAGATTCAACTGGCCGAGGGAGGAAACCTCGAGTCGCCCGCGGTTGATGATGTTGGTCGCCTGAATCAACAACCACAAATCGGCACTGATCTCGGCCGTGTTGGGTTGGACCAGACCCTCGTTGTGGAACACTGCGGCCCAACGGCGTTGGGGATTCCCCATCGGATCGATGAGCTGGAAGCGGTAGCCCGGGCTCCCCAGCCAACGCCCGCGGTTGGTGATGTAGAGCGCGTTCTGGAACTCGATGGGCTGGACGATCGCAAGATTTGTCAGGGCGATGGTGCCGACGTTGACGACGCGGACGGCATCGATCACCGGCAGGGGCTCCGGCGGGAAAGTGGCCTGCAGGGTGCCCGTGTTCAAGAACAGGTCCTGGGCACTCCTGGCCGGGACAACGGCAAACCCCAACAGGAGTATCCCAACACCCGCGACCACGCGGGATTTCCAACAGCGCATCGTCATAGGCGAATGGTCAGGCTGTACGGCTGCAGCTTGCGACGGCCTTGGGCGTCCTGAACCTGCAACACAAACTCATAGACCCCTGCCGTGCGGGGAGTGCCCAACAGCACACCGCCCGGGGAGAGTTCGAGCCCCGGCGGCAGGCCGGGCGAATCCTCGGCCAGGGAGAAACTGTACGGCGCCTGTCCGCCGTCCACGGTGAAGGTCACCTGGAAATACTCGCCCACCACCCCGTACGGCAGCGCCAGGGGCTGGATGCTCAACAAGTTCAACACCATGTCCTCCAGGTCCCGGAGGCTCCTGCCCTGCGGGTAGATCACGGGCGGATTGGTGCTGCCGTCGAAGCTGGCCCAGATGAAGTTGGTGAACCCACCAAACTCGTCCAACCCGGAGAAGGGAAGGAACGGATCGTAGATGTTCACGTTCAAGGGCCCAACCCTGTTGAAGCTGATCGTGATGGGGGGCTCGACGTGGCCGGGTCCCGCCAGTCCGGGCACGGAATTGGTATCGATAAACACGCCTGCCGTGTCGGTACGCTCTGCAATCGCGTCGTTCAGGTCCAGTGCTCTGAAGAGAAAGTCCGGTGTGGCCACCACCCGCTGCAGGTGCTGCCGGGCCACCCTCCCGTTGGTCACCGCATTCAGCGAGTAGTAGTTCGTGATCGGTTCGAAGAACCGGCCCAGGAGGGAATCGTAGTTGGCCCGCACGAATTGCACCCGCTCGATGCCCTGGCGGTTCATGGGGACGTTGGTTTCGCAACTCACGGGCAGGATGACCATCGCGTGGTTGGTGAAATAGGTGTAGACCTGCTGGGAGAACTGCTGGCCGATCTGATTGGTGGCCAGGGCGATGTCGTTGGTGACCACCTGAAGGATGGGCGGCAGATTCGAGAGAGGAACGTATCCGCACAGGGCATTTGTGGGCAGGATGAAGAAGTCGCCCGAGGGAACGTTGAGAACGACGCGGTTGGTGGTGATGTTGGTGCAGATGCCCGAGGGATAGCCCCATGGATTCTGGCAGGGGCCGATGTTCGTCGTCACCACCGTGGCAAGCGTGTAGGGGTAGTACCGGTTTGTGACGACGTTGCCGAACGTGTGCCGGTAACGCACCACGTAGTTGGTGACGTAATTGGTGGCCAGGACGAGGCCCTGCCAGGGCGCCGGCGCCCACGGCGCGTTTGTAAAGTAGGCGATGATGTTGGTGGTCACCTCGGTCGTGAACACCGGTTCGCTCTGGAGCACGACCAGGCCGGGATAAAGGGTCTGCAAGGCTGCAGCGTCGTTGGTCCACGCGGCCGCAAGGAGCGTGTTGAGATTGGAACTGATGAGCAGTTGCGGTGTGGGATTCGTGTAGAACAGGAGGCTGTCCTGGGTGATGGCCTCCCAGTTGACGTTGTTGCTCCGCCAGAGATAGCGCAACCCGCCGACGTCGTCCCGGCTCAGCCCGGTCAGGAACGTGCCGTAGTTGAACCACAAGGTCTCGGCGACCGGCAGGTTCCGTTGGGCCAGCGGATCCACGAGGTACTCATAGGCGTCGGCAAGCGGGTCGGGGCCCGAACAGATTTCGATGATCTGATAGGAATAGAGCGTTCCATTCACGTAGCTGGTGGGCTCGAAGGTTACGGGATCGAAGTTCCTCCGAATCACGTGGTAGACCATGAACGGGCAAGAGAGGCCCGGCTGGGTGTACCGGTCCCGCAGGCACCAAGTCCAACGCACCGGCTCGGCCAGGCCGAGCTCCTCCAGGATCAAATGCATGGCAACGGACTTCAGATCCAGCAGGCTCAGGGCCTGGGCCCGGTAATTCACCCGACTGACTTCCAGTGGGAACTCCGACAAATCCTGGCTGTAGCTGGAGACATTGCTGAGACTGTTGAACACGGCGATGGCCTGCTCCACCGCGGCCACGCCGTTGGATCCGAAGTAGTCGAGGAACGAGGCGTCGAAGGCGTAGTAAACCACCGGCAGGTTCCAGCGGTACTCTTCTCCGAGGTTCTTGGGGGCGCCGATGTCCGCGTTGTTGGCAAGGTTATATCCAATGTTCGGGACCTGCCATGCCTCGTTGACAGGGCCGAGGAGGCTGAAGGCGTGCGTGCCCGCCGCCCAGCCGAGGGCCAGGACCGTTCCCACCAGTCGTTGACAAAAGCGCCACATAGTTCGATTCAGCGCAGTCGAATCACCCGATAAAAGGCCGCCTCGCCTCCGGTCACTCGCACGCTCTCGCGCGTCCCGCGGGCAAATCTGGGTTCACCCACATTAGTCCAACCGGAGAGTCCCCCGGAGGCCTGCACCTGGTAAACGAATCCGGGTTGCGCGTTCCATTCCAGGTAGCGTCCGGATGGTGTGGAAATCAGGCTGACGCGCAGCACGCTGTGGGGGTCGGAGGGATCGGTGCCCGCCAGGAACTCCTCGAGATTCGTGGCACCGTCGCCGTCGCTGTCGTCCTGGGGCCTGGGCCAGGCGCCCATGTCGGGGCCAAAGTACCCGGCCATCCACTCGGACGGAATGCCGCCGTAGACCCACACGCCGTAGGTGGTGCCGGTGGCCGGGTCGGAGAGCGGCGCCCGCTGGCCGTTGGTCAGGACGTAGGTCACCCGGAAGGAATAGGACGTGCTGTGCAACAGGTTGGACACGGTGACGACGTTGCGGGTGGTGACGAGGGTGGCCCGGGGCGGTTGAGCGTCGTTCATGTACAGTTCATAAGCCGCCACGGGCAATCCGTCCACCGAGGGCCAACTGACGGAGAGGGCGTTGGAGCTCAGCACGCTGACCACGGGCGGGTCGAGCGGTTGCAAGGGCTGACCGGCGGAGGCCAGCCGCTGGGCCCGCAGATCGAATCCGTAATCAATGCCGGTGAAACTGCTCCACACCACCAGGAAGCGCCCGGCCCCGTCGCCGGCAACGGCCGGGTGAAACTGCTGGCTGACGGTGGTGGTGTTGATGGGCAGTTCGGCCCCGATGGGAAGGCCGCTGAGATCCAGCACCCGACCAAAGACCCCCTCGCGTGAACCGTCCTGCTCGAGGCTGGTCCACACGACCAGAACGCTAGCGCCGGAAACGGACACCCGGGGTGCAAACTGGTCGCCGTAGGTGTGGGTGTTCAGCCGGCGCACCGCCCCGCCGCTGCCGTTGGCATCGAAGGCCCGGGCCCAGATGTCCCAACTGTTTGCACGAACGACGGTGTCTTTCTCTCCCCAGACAACGATGAATCCCCCGCCGGGTAACGCAGCCACTTGGGGATTGGCGCAGACGTTGGTTTCCACGTTGACGAGGATCTCGCCGGAGAGGGGCGTGCCGTCGGATTGGAAAAGCCGGGCGTACACGTCCACACTGTTTTCGAACCGCTGCTGTTCACTCACCCACACCACGACGAACCGCCCGTCCGTGAGGCCGGCGACCGATGGGGTGCGCTGATTGTAAGGTGTGGTGAGGTTGACCTGGAATTCCCCACCCAGCGGTTGCCCGTTCGGGCTGAACCGGCGTGCAAACACACCCTGCATCGGGCGGGCACCGGCTTCCTGATTCCAGCTGCTCCAGACAATCAGCACCGAATCATCGGCGAGGCGGGCCACGGCGGGGTTTTGTTTGCTGCTGTTGGTGTGTGTACTGACCGCGATCTCGCCAGTGAGCCAGAGTCCGTCCGTTCCCAGGAAACGCGCCGCCACCTGGCGCCGGGTGGCCGGGCCGGTCAACCACGTGAAAACGGCGCCGCCATTGTTAAGCGCCGTCACTGCCGGCAGGAGCTGGTCGCCTTCACCCGTCACGTTCACGCGGAAGGGGCTGAGCGTACCGGTGGAGCTTCCGTCGAGGCGCCGGGCCGCGATGCCCTGGCCGTGTCCATCGGTGAATTCATCTTCCCAAACGACGTAACCGCCCTGGGGACCGACAGCCACGGCTGGGTGGACCTGATCGCCCGGCAGGGGTTCGGTCAAAGCGTACTCGCCGCCCTGGAAGGTGATGTCGCTCTGGGCGGTCACCCACAGCGGGAACAACACGATCCCCAGCAGGCTTGAGACGTGGTGCCGTTGGGTTATCCGAGCAGCCATAACGAGCCTCGTTTCAACCAGTCTTCTTTAACAGTGGCGTGATGCATTGTCCAACTTTTCCCCTGTCGCGGCCTCTCCTGGCGGCGCGTGGGCACAGGCAAACAGATCCGCTTGTGCCGGCGGCTTTCCGCGGCCGGCGTTTTCCAGCCGGGTCAGCAACGTGCGGAACCCCCACTCCCGGTAGAGGGTCTTCAGGCGCTCCACGTCCGGAGCGTGAACGGCCAGTTCGTCGGGTTGAAAACCTGGATCGAGATCGGCGCGCAACTGGATGAGCTCCCGGTTCCGGCGGATGAGATCGGCCGACGATTTCAGCGCGTGGCGGATGCGTTCGGGTTCGACCTCCGACAAGCGTGCCAGCAACGACGCGACCGACCCGAATCGTTTGAGGAGTTGGGCAGCGGTCTTGGGCCCGACACCCGGCACACCAGGGATGTTGTCGGAAGCGTCACCCACCAGACTCAACCAATCGACGATCTGCGCCGGTTCAACGCCGGTTTTTTCGCGTACATCTTGTTCGGTCCAGATGCGCCCGCTGGGGTCGTGGGGTTGGATCAGGCCGATATCCGGGCCGACGAGCTGCATGAAATCCTTGTCGGAACTGGCAATTATGACCTCCCAATCCCGATCCCGGCCCCAAACAGCAAGCGAAGCGATCCAGTCGTCGGCCTCGACGCCGGGGCGGCAGCCGGTGGCGATACCGCGGGCACGCAGCCATTCGACGATGGGATCGAGTTGGGCGCGGAGTCCGTCGGGCATCTCGGGACGCTGGGCCTTGTATTCCGGGAGGGCTTCGAGCCTTTCGGGGGCGAGGCCGCCGTCCCAGAGCACAGCCACGTGGGAGGGCTGCAGGGTGTGACAGAGTTTTTCGAAGGTCTGGATGAAGCCGTAGATGGCGTTGGTGGGGCGGCCGTCCGGGGCGCGCAGGTCCCGGATGGCGTGCCAGGCACGGTACGCGTAGGCGTGCCCGTCCACCAGCAACAGCCGCGGTTGCGCGGCCCGTGTTGTTTGCACATCCGTCACACGCAATCCTGGTTCGGCCGGGTTCGGGGCGCCGGTGTCGGGCCGGCGGCCGAACCTGCCTCTGGCCTCCCTGTCGTCAAACCCCGGGATCACGGCTGAGCCGAGGTCGGCTGCGCCGGAATGGTCGTTTGGGCAAACGGCATCTCGTCGTCGGAGTGCAGCGGATTGCCCGCCGGATCAATGATCCGGGGTGTGACGAAGATGAGGAGATTCTTCTTCTGTTTCTGGTCCGATTCGCTGCGGAAAAAGCGGCCCAACAGAGGAAGGTCACCCAACACGGGAACCTTGTCCCGGACCTTGGACACGTTTTCGCTCAGCAGTCCGCCGAGGACCACCGTCTGGCCGTCCCACACGATCGCCGTGGTGGTGACCTGGCGGACACGGAAAATGGGGAGGGGCAGTTGCGCCGTCAGTGGCACGCCGATGGCCCCGGCGCCCACGGACTGAACCTGCGGCACGAACTGGCGGGCGGTCTCCGTGTCGTATCCGATGAACTCGGTGACCGTGGGGAGAATGGTGAGCTGGATGGTGTAACCGTCCGCTGAGACGACCGGCAGCACGTCCAGCGTCGGGCCGAAGGGCAACGAGGCGATGTCGTAGCCGATCTGGGCACCCACCACGCCGGCGCCACCCACGCCCGTGACGCCACCTGCACCGCCGGCAGCGGTCTGGCCGGTGCTCAGACCAACGACGACGGATCTGATGTCCACCAGGTTGACCTGGGCTTGACGCCCGCTCAGGGTGGTCACCTCGGGCGCGGTCAACAGTTCCACCCCTTTGCGTTGCTCCAAAGCCTGAATGGCCAGCCGGAATTGGGGATCGGTAAGGATACCTGTCAGCGTAAAGACCGACGGTGCGTTCAGCTCGTTGCGCAGACCGGACGTTACGCGGGAATCGGATGCGGCAGGCAGGATGAGGGTGTTGATGTCGGTGATGGCAGCCTGCCCGCCCTGTCCGGTTCCCACGCCGGTTTGGCCGCCGCCGACCTGTCCCTGATTCGCGCCGGCCTGTCCGGCCAATCCGCCGGGGATGAACACACCGGGGAAGGTCCCTGCGGGATTGGCCGTGGTAGGTGTACCGGCATACGACGGGGCCGTGCCGCCTTGGAGACCGATGCGGCCGCCGCCCATCAGCCAGTTGCCCAGGTACCAGTCGAACCCAAGTGCGCGGGCGTCCTCCTGGGAGATATCAATGAATTTGGTACGGATGTTGACCTGGGGCGGTGCCTCGTTGAGGACCTGGATGGCCGCTTGGATGATGTCGAGGTCCTCAGGGGTGGCCCGGACGATGAGCCGGCCGGCGCGGTCGTTCCAGAAGACCGCCTTGGGCGGGTTCAGGTCCACCCCCAGCGTGAGGAAGTAATCACGGACAGCCGCACTGACGTCCGCGGTCGAGTTTGTACGGGTGATGAAGCGCAGTCCGCCCCCGCCCACGCCGCCGGCGCCACCGACCCCGCCACCGCCGAAGCCGCCGCCGAACCCACCGCCAAAGCTGACGCCTCCGGCGACGTTCACCCTGGGCACGATGGTGCCAAGGGTCATGCCGCCTCCACCACCAAAGCCGCCGCCGAACCCACCGCCGAAGCCGCCCCCGCCAAAGGCGCCACCGCCCCCGCCGCCGGTTGAAGTGGCAAAGGCGCCGAACTGGGTGCCCTCGACCGATTCGAGTCCTTGGTAGAAGGTGTTGGGGTCCACCTTGAACACGCGGGTTTCGAGCCGGAGGGGCTCAGGCCCCCGCAGGGAGAAGACGACGGCGTACTCTTCGATGGAGTATTTGATGGGCCGTTCGGCCACGCGGACGATGGCATCCAGCACGTCCGCCAGGCGCACATCGTTGAGCGGGGGCACCAGACGGATGGAAATCTGGCCGACGTCAATCTGCTCCGGAGCCGCAGGTGCGGCGGCGGGAATGGGCAGGCCTGTGGTGGGATCGATCATTTGCGGTTGCCCAAAGGTTTGCGGGGCCAAGAGTGCAGATGTGGAACTTTGCTCGGGATTGGGATTGATGATGAAGTTGATACCCACCTTGTCCGGGTCGCGCCGTTTGGCTTCCTCGTAGAGGTGCCGAACCACCTCCTCCAACGGGAGCCCGTCGTAGGAAACGCTTTCGAGGCGGATCCGGTCGAGTTTGCTGATGATGAGCTGGCGTCCGCGGCCGACGTGGACGAGGTTGGTGCGGGCATACGGATTGGGCACGGGCAGCTTCTCGCGCGTAGCGGTGGTTTCCCATGCCTGCTCGACCTCCACGAGGGCGGTCTTGGCCTGCGCTTCGCGCTGCCGGCCGGCGCGGCGGTAACGGGCATCCTTGACCAGATCGAGGTAATAGGGGGCGGCCCGATTGTCGGGATCCAGCCGGAGGGCTTGGTTGAGCTTGGCTTCGGCTTCGTCCAGTTTGCCGAGTTCCCACAGCAGGACGCCGTCGCGGACGAGTTTGGCTGCTTCCTCGCGCTCCTTCCGGACCTCGGGCACGCGCTGGAGGACTTCCTCGTGCGGGGTGCGCGGATACTGTGCGGCCAGGGCGGCGTCGTTCTCCTGTTTGAGACGGAGGGCTTCAGGATCGTTGGGGTTGACCTTCAGCACCCGGGTGAGCTGGACGTCCGCTTCCTTGAGGTCGGCGCGTTTGCGTGCCTCGCGGGCAAGGGTGAGACGGACACGGGTCAAACCCTGGACGGTCTGCTCGGTCTCCTCGGGGATCCCGGAACCGATGCGTTGCACGAGGCTCCAGGCGTCCTCGTACAACTTGGCCGCGCTGGCCAGGTCACCGCGGGCCTCGGCCTCGGCGGCCTGCTGCAATTTCTGACGGAGCAGGACGGTGTTGGCCTGACGATAGACGGCTTCCTGGGCAGCCACGCTGGCGCCTTCCGACGCAGGTTGTGCAACGGCTCCGGCCAGGCTCGCGACCAGGATCACGAAACACAATCGGGACTTGTGGACGTTGGTCATAACTGGCTTGCCTAAAAAAGTCGGCCCCCCTGACCGACGGTGTTTGGCGGAAATCATCCTTCGGATCGCATCCTGATGGTGTACTTCTTGCCCGTCAGGCGGTGGGAGACTACCACCTCGTTTTGGGTGATGGCAACGACAATGTAGTCCTCACCGGCCAAAGTGATGCGATCGCCCACGCGCAGGTTGTTGAACGTGCGCTTTTCCGGATCGTACCGGACGTCTGCGATGTAACCTTCGACGCGTCGAAACGGTTTTTCGCGGGTCAACGTGACGCGTTCACCGGTGTCGCTGAGCTCCAGGATCAACGCCTCGGGATCGGCGGGCGGTCCCTGAACCTCGCGCAGGGTGAACAGATCCTCCTTCTTCTCGTTGAGGCGGACGAAGGTCTGGCGCTTGCGCCGGTCGGCAGGTCGGGCAGCGGCCTCGTTTTCGATTCCGATCAGGTAACCGGAAGGCTGTCCGTCGAGCACAGGTCCGATGGAGTCGAAGGTGAGGATCAGATGCAGCGGTCGAATCTCGGTGACCACCGCGGCTTCCGGTCCGATCTCGGTGCCCCGGGCGAGCTTGATCAATCGCCCGTCAGCCGCGCGCTGCCATTGCACCGGATTGAAGAGGTAATGCGGCCGGCCGAAATCCGCGTGAGGGGGTGTCTCCAGCCGTTGGACGACGGTTTCCATGGGTGTGAGGTCCAGCGGCGGGAGGGGACGAATGGGCCTGCGGACGATGTTGTTGCGTTGTTCCTCCAGCTGGGCGCGTGTCTGGGAAATGAGCACGGGCACGGCGGCCACGGCGATGGCGGCCACCACCAGGACGATGGCCAGGATGAGCTTTTCGTAGTGTTTCTTGAGCCAGTCCATCAGCGTCGGGTCTCCTCGGGCAACAACTTCACCACGTGGAGCAGCAGCGTCACGCGCAGGGGTTTCTCGTCCAAAACAGTCTGGAGGCCGCCGCGCTGGGTGGTGCCGGGCACGCCGGGAGTGGGATATCCGGGCACCGTGTATCCGGGGGTGGGATAGGCCGGCGGTGTATAGCCGGGTTGGAGGCCGGGTTGTGCCGGGGTCAGAGGCCGGTAGGGGATGCCCCCTCGTCCGGGCTGGCCGAGGCCCGGCTCGGGCGCGTACCGGTTGATGGCCGCACCGCCACCGGGTCGGATGCCGTAACGCTGGGCGTAAACGGCGGCCGGATTGGCCGGTTCCGGAGGTGGCGCGTAGCGCGGGAATGCCGGTGTGACGGGCAGTTCCGCCTCGGGCAGTCCTCCTCCGGGCGGCAGGCCGTATCGGCGTTGGTAATAATCCTGGAGGCCGGGTTCCATCTGGCCGGGGAGTGTTTCCAAAGTGGCCGGTTCCACGTCCACGGCCTTGACCAGGATGCAATACGGCGAACTGTGGAAGCCGTTGAGGACGGCGGCCAGCTCGGGGCTGAAGCAACGGAAGGTCACCTGGTATGGGGTCAGGATGGCGAGTTCGTTGGTGGCGGATTTTTCGTCGAGGTAATCGGTGGGGGGGCCTTTGTAGTCGTCGGTGGAAACCCGTTCCCGTCGCAGGTTGTCCAGGCTGTTGATCTTGGCGGCGAACAGGATTTCGCAGATGGCTTTGACTTCGCCCAACTGGACGGCCAGCCGGTCGAGGCTGCCCGGGGCAAAGCGCATCAGGTTCTTCTGGGCTTCGAACGAGAAGCTGTAGTCCGGAGGCAGTTGCACGCCGGTGGCTTCCGCGGAGCGCCGCAACTGGTCCAGGGTGCGCCACAGTTCCGGTGTGAACAGTTCGGCCGTGACGCGGTTGGTGCCGCTGACCTGTGGGATGGGCGGAGGGGCCACGAAGTAGCGGGAAGCGCGCTGAAGGTACTTGCGGAGTTGGGCCTGTTGTTGGCGCGCGGCCTGAATGTTGTTGACCCGCTCGTTACCAGGGTTGGGATCGAGATTGTAGAGCCGGTTCAGTTCGGCGTACTGGGCGGTCAGCCGCTCGAACACTTCGTTCTTCTTGTTCAGGCTGGACCAGAGGTAGAAGACCGCCAGCCCCAGCAGCACGAGGGCCACCGCACTGTTGATGACGAACAGGAGATTGCGTTTGACCCAATCCATGGTGCTTCGGGGCTACCGGGCGGGTGACGGCTGCGCGGCAGAGGGCACCGGCTTCGGCGGGCAATCCAACGGCTGGAGGTCTCGGTTCATGGTGCGGCTCAGTAGATGCGAATCGGCTTCTTCAGTTTCAGGCTGATCCCGAAGGTGTAGGTGCCGGTCTGTTCGTCCGGTTGGATGGTCCCTTCGAACTGGGTACCCTCGGCGTTCACCATCGGGCTTTGCTGCAGCTCCCGCAACACGGCGATGGCCAGCTCGGTATTGGCCGAGGGCGAGACCCGGCTGAGGTCCACGGCCCGACAGTGCAGGGTGACGGTGGAAATCTCGTTGGTGTCCCCGGCCTGGGTGGAGGCGGCGCCGGGCATACCCGGCACAGCCGGTGTACTGGTAATGAACTCGGGGTTTTCGGGTTCGGCCGGGTTGGGAGCCGCCTCGGGGTTGGCCCCGCCCGGAGGAGCCGCCGGTCCGCCGGGGTACTGGATACCGTAGCGTTTGCGGTAGATCTCCATGATTTGCGGGTCCCAACCCGGCTGCTGTTGAGGTTGGGGTTGTCCCACAGCCGGCTGGGCGTCCGGTCCCAGCTCCGTCCAACTCGACTGCCGGGCACCGAGGTTGGCCGTGATGAATCGTTCCACCCACACACCCGCGTCGGCCCCGAGGCGGTTCTTGGTGGCGTCCTCGACCTGAATGAAAACGCGGCGCAGTTCCATCATGAGGTCGGCCCAGTAATACCGCTGTTCCATCCAGGAGGTCAGTTGCCGGGCGTGGTCCTGGAGGCGACGCAGCTCGGCGTAGGCGCGTTTGAACTGCTGCTCGCGCACCTGCAACGGCTGGACGTCGTTGCTGACGGTCTTGAGGTCCTCCTCCATGACCCGCGCCAGCCGGGAGAAGAGGAAGCCCACCGCCGCCACGATGACCACGAGGCTGTAGACCGAAGCGATGAAGTAGGGCTTCTTCTGGTTGAAGCTCTGCCAGCGCAACGTGCTGGGCGGCATGAGATTGAGTTCGACCGGGCATTGCGCCACGTTGCGCAGTCCCAGGCCCACCAGCTCGCCCATCGCGTGGGCCACCTTGGCCAGCTCCTCCAGATTGATGGACGGATCGATCTCCACCGAGCGCAGCGGGTTGAAGTATTCCACCGGCACATTGAGTTTCTCGGCGAAGAACTGGGCCGTGTACGGCATGATGGAGGCCCCGCCGGCCAGGTAGAGTCGTTGCGGAGCCGAACCTCCCTGCTGGCCCCGGTAAAACTGGATGGTCTGGTTGACCTGGATGTGGAGCCGGGTCATGAACTGGCGCGCGATCTTGGCAATGGCCGCCTGATGCGGATTCTCCGGCTCCTCGTAAGCGCCACCCAGGCTGACGAAACCTTCGGCGATCTTGATCTTTTCGGCCTGTTCCCAGCGCAGCTTGGCTTCCTGGGCAAAATCCTGGGTGATGGCGTTGGCGCCGAGGTTGATGCTCCGGGCGAAGACCTTGCCCTTTTCGAAGAAGAGGATGTTGCTGGTCTTGGCCCCGATATCGAGGAGCATCGAGCACTCCTCGACATCGCCGTAGTTGTAACGAAAGGCGTTGCAAAGGGCCGCAGGCGCGACGTCCGTCAGCAACAGGTTCAGCCCGGCCGTCTCCGCCAGGCGAAACAAACCCTCGACGATCTCAGACTTGATGGCGACCAGCAGGACTTCCAGCTCGCCGGCGGGCGTGGTGCCCAGGATCTGATAATCCCAGACCACCTCCTGCAGGGGGAAAGGGACGTTTTGCTGGGCCTCGTACTGGATGATCTGGGAGACCTTGCCTGTGTCGACCGGCGGCAGCTTGACGAACTTGGAGAAGACGTGAAAGCCGGGGGCACAAATGTTCAGGTCCCTGGCCTTGATCTGTTTTTCGGCAAGCAGCTCTTGGAGGGCTTTGAGACAGACCTGTTCGCGCACGGATTCCTGGGACCCCTGCAGCCCCAGCGGGCGGAACCCGTATTGTTTGAGTCGCAGCCCCCCGGATTCGCTGGGCTCGAATTCCGCCAGCTTCAGGGTGCCCGCCCCGAAATCCACCGCCAAGAATGAGCGTGCGCTTGCCATCGGGCCGTGTTTCGTTCAGTGCCCCACCATAATCCCTGGCGCCTTTGGTTGCCAAGTCTTCAAACGGTCGCGTTCGATTAAAAAAAAGCCCGGGTAGCGTCAACACAAAACCTCGGACGCGCGCGGAACGGAGCCGGGCCGGATGTGGGTCTGCTGCGAATCCCTTCGTGCAAAAGGCAGGCGTTCCGGGGCCCATCCCGGTTTCCGTCCCGGCCCACGTGCGCCATGATGGTCTTTGGGAAACCCGCTTTGCGTCGTTTTCCAGACACCGCGCCCCGACCGGTCATTCGAACTCCGCACTGTTGAAGAGCTGCCGAGTCGGCACGCGGCCGGCGGTATCGCGAGCACACCGGCGTGGGCCGCTGAGTCAGCCGAAAACCCGGCGGTGGCGAAGTGCCCTCGAGAGCGGCGCGATCGGCCCCTCTGCCCCGCAACCGGCGCGAGCTGAATGGCGTGGGTCCGCCCCTGCCCGCTCGTCTCTCCGCAAACCGCGGGCCCATCGGGATCCGCCGGGGGCGCTCCGACGAGGCGTCCTCGACGGGTCGCCAGGCTGACCCCTTGCCGGAAGCGGGTACTCACCGGCCGCGAGGGCAAACCACGTACCCAGCCCCGTTCGAACGAGGGGAGGATGGAGCCGTCCGGAGACGGGGTCGGGGTTCAATCTGCCGGCTGCCGGCGGAAGGCGCGCCGCCCGGGGCCCGAAACGCGGGGCGGGCCGTCCTCCGTGTGGCGGGGGTGCGCGGGAGCGTCCGAGACGGACGCCCGCCCGCGGTCTGCGCGCTTCATGGGTGCCGGTGGGAAGTCGGCACAGGCACGAGGCTCGCGATCGGAAGAAGCCGAACGACCGGGCAGGTTGCCCGGCCGGTGGGGACGCCGGATCCCCGGCCGTATCGTGGACGGTCGCGGAGGAGATGCGGTTGTAGCTCGAAAGTGACGGTGGCTGTCGTGTGAAATCATGACACCCGGCAAACCCGGCCGTAGACTACGCTGCGTGGGCAGGATGAGCATCGGCGTGGCCATCATCGAGGACGACGCACCGGCGCGGGAGATCCTGGCGCAGTGGTTGCGCCGGGCCGATGGCTTCCGTTGCGTGGGCGAGTACGACTCGGCCGAGAGCGCTTTGCGGGAGTTGCCCGGTGTGAAGCCGGACGTGGTGTTGGTGGACATCAACCTGCCGGGGCTCAACGGGATCGAGTGCGTCCGGCGGTTGAAAGCGCAGCTTCCGGAGGCCCAGTTCGTGATGCTCACCGTTTATGAGGATGCGGACCACATTTTCGACGCCCTGAAGGCAGGTGCCACGGGTTATCTGCTCAAACAGACGACGCGCCAGGAACTTTTGGCCGCGGTGCGACAGGTGCACGCCGGCGGCTCGCCCATGACCAGCAACATCGCACGCAAGGTGGTGCAGTCTTTTCAGCAGAAACCCGTTGGCACAACGGCGGCCTCGGGCGAATCCCCGGAGACGGCCGAGCTGTCGCCGCGCGAGCGGGAGGTGTTGGACCTTTTGGCGCGCGGCTACCTGTACAAGGAGATCGCGGACACGCTGAGCATCAGCCTGCCCACGGTGAACACCTACATCCGCCGGATTTATGAGAAGCTGCACGTGCGTTCGCGCTGGCAGGCGGTGGCGCGGTATGCGCACTGGGTGCCCGGGCCGGGGCCGGGTCCTCGGGGCCCTGCCGGCAGCGGCGGATCGAAAAGCTGAGTCCCGGAATCTCGAGCACGGGGGAACCCGAGCAGGTGCGGGTTGAAAGGCGCGGTTCCCGGGTGCCGACCCGTCCCTTGCTCAGTACAACCACTCCACGATCCGGCCCTGGGCATCGAGTTTCACGCCCTGGCGGCGGTAGGCCCAGCACATGTAACTGATGCTGACGAAGAACGAGGCGGGCAGCCGGTTGACGGCGCAGATCTTGACCCCCAGCAGGGTGGTGCGCCCGCCGAATCCCATGGGGCCGATGCCCAGTTCGTTGGCCGTGCGGAGGATGTCCTGTTCGAGCTGGTCCAAAACCGGGTTGGGATTTCGATCGTCGAGGCGCCGGAGCAGTTGTTGTTTGCTGAACTCGTAGCCGGTGGCGCGGTCGCCCCCGATGCACACGCCCAGCACACCGGGGCCGCAGCCCCTGCCCTGGGCCTGCAACACGGCGTCCAGGATGGCCTTGCGACAGCCCGCCAGGTCGCGGTTGGCCTGCAGCCGTTCATCGGGCAGGGAATACTGGGCGCCGACGTTTTCGCATCCGCCGCCCTTCAGGATCAGGCGAACGCAGATCTCCGGCGAACGGTGTTGGTGGAAATGGATCGTGGGCGAGCCGGGCCCCACATTGGTGCCGTCGTTCTTGCCGGTGAGTGAATCCACGGAGTTCTGACGCAGGTACCCCCTGCGTGTGGCCTCCTTGACGGCCTCCCGGGCGGTCTCTTCGAAGGCGATCTGGTCGAAACCGACGGGGCAATCCACGTAGAAAAGGATGCTGCCCGTGTCCTGGCAGATGGGCTGGGACTTGCGCCGGGCCAGCTCGATGTTGGCCTGGATGATTTTCATGGCCGACTCGGCGATGGTGCCCTTCTTCTCCTGCTCCAGCGCCGCCAGGATGGCGCGCACGACATCGTCGGGCATTTCGGCCGAGGTCCGCCGGATCAGTTCCAGCAACGAGCCCTGCAGTTCGCCGTTCATGACGCAGCAATGTAGGTGGGGCACGGGCCGGCTGCAACGCGGCAGCGGTCCGGTGTCCCGCGCGCAGGGCGGGGCCGGCGCGAGGTTCCCAACCGGAACCGCTGGCGCAGCCGATGCTTGGTTTCGCGCGCCGGGTGTTGTTTCATCCCGGTCGGTTATGGACGAGACCCATGCGCTGATCGAGCAGCGGAAGGCCAAACTGGCGGCCCTGCGGGCACGCGGCCTGGATCCGTTTCGCAACAAGTTCACGCCCACGCACACGTGCGAGCAGGCCCGGACCGGTTACGCCGAAGGGTTGGAGGTGGCGGTGGCGGGCCGCGTCACCGCCCACCGGGACATGGGCAAGAGCCTGTTTTTCGATGTGCGCGACGGCAGCGGCCGGCTCCAGGTCTATGCCCAAAAAAACGTCCTGGGAGAAGAGGCCTACGACCTGGTCAAACACCTCGACCTGGGCGACATCGTCGGTGTGCGCGGGACGTTGTTCACCACGCGGACCGGGGAGATCTCGGTGCGGGCCGCCGAATGCGTGTTGCTGGCCAAGGCGCTCCGGCCGCCGCCGGCCAAGTGGCACGGGCTGGAGGACACTGAGATCCGGTACCGGCAGCGGTACCTGGATCTGATCGCCAACCCGGAGGTGAAGGAGGTGTTTCTGAAACGCAGCCGCATCATCCGGGCCATTCGGGAATTTCTGCACGACCGGGGCTTCGTGGAAGTCGAGACGCCGGTGTTGCAGTCCATTCCCGGCGGAGCGGCGGCGCGCCCGTTCAAGACGTGGCACAATGCGCTGGGCTGCGAGTTCTATCTGCGCATTGCGCTGGAGCTGCCACTGAAGCGGTTGTTGGTGGGCGGGTTCGACCGTGTCTTCGAGCTGGGCCGCTGTTTCCGCAACGAGGGCATCTCGCGCCGGCACAATCCCGAGTTCACGATGCTCGAGGCCTACCAGGCCTACGGGGATTACGAGACGATGATGGAGCTGGTCCAGAGCATGATCGTGCACGTGGCGCAAACGGTGTTGGGCACCCTGCGGATCGAGCATCGCAACGCCGACGGACAGGTCGTCCGAACCATTGACCTGACGCCCCCCTGGCCCCGGGTTCGGTACAAGGACCTGGTGCGTGAACGGGCCGGGCAGGACTGGTTCGATGTCACCCCGGCCGAACGCCGCGCGCGCGCCGAACGACTGGGGGCCGAGCTGGGCCCGGATTACGAGGATTTCGAAGTGACGCAGGCGGTGTTCGAGAAACTGATCGAGCCCACGCTGATCCAGCCCGTTTTCGTGACCCATCTGCCCAAGGAACTCATTCCCCTGGCCAAGCTGGCGCCGGAGGACCCGACCACGGTGGAGGTGTTCGAACTGTGCATCAACGGGCAGGAAATCGCCCCGGCGTACACGGAACAGAACGATCCGATCGAACAGCGGGAACGGCTGGAACAACAGGCCGGAGGGGAACGCCAGAAACTGGACGAGGATTTCCTGGTGGCCCTGGAGCATGGCATGCCACCGGCCGGCGGCATGGGGATGGGGATTGACCGGTTGTGCATGATGTTGTTGGGGCAGGAGAGCATCCGGGACGTCATCCTGTTCCCGCAACTGCGGCCCCGCCAACCGCAAGCCTCCCCGGCTGCCGCTCCGCCGGGAACGAGCCCTTCCCCCGCGGCCTCGGGGACCACCGGCCCCACCTCCAGCCCGGCAGGCTGATCCTTCCGCGCCACGTGGCGGGCGGATCCAACCGGTGACACCGCCACCGCCAACCCGGCGCCGGGATGGATGGGGGCTTTTCCCCGGGTCCGGTGCGGATCAAACTTGTTGGCCGTAGCGGCCGGCCGGCTGGGTACCCGGGCAGCGGGAAACGGCTCAGGTCTGCGTATGAGCCCCGAGGCGCAGCGAAGCACCGAAACGGCAAAGGCCGGGCCACGGCTCAAGGTGGGTTGCTGCGGCTTTGCCGGTCCACAGGAAGACTATTTCCGCAGGTTCCGTCTGGTGGAGGTCCAGCAGACCTTCTACGAGCCGCCCCGGGTGGAGACGGCGCGCCGTTGGCGGGCGGCGGCGCCGGCCGGTTTCGAATTCACCCTGAAGGCGTGGCAACTCATCACGCACACGGCGGACAGTCCCACCTACCGCCGTTTGCGAACGGAGTTGACCCCGGAAGAGCTGGCCGCCTGCGGTCATTTTCAGAACACGCCGGTGGTTGCGGCAGCCTGGCGCCGCACTGTCGAGATTGCGCGCGCCCTCGGGGCCCGGCGGGTGTTGTTCCAGTGCCCGCCGCGCTTCACTCCCACGGCGGAAAACGTGCGGCGGTTGAGGCGGTTTTTCGAGCGACTGGACCGGGCGGACCTGGATTGCGTATGGGAACCGCGCGGTGCCTGGCCGGCGGAACTGGTGCGTTCACTGTGCAAAGAATTGAATCTCACCCATGCGGTGGATCCGTTCCGGCAGGCGTGTCTGGCGGGGGCGGTCCCTTACTATCGCCTGCACGGGGTCACGGGCTATTCCCACCGGTTTACCGATGACGAGCTGGACGATCTGCTGGTCCGGGTGGGCACGGGCCCTGCCTACGTGCTGTTCAACAACGTGACGATGAAAGAAGACGCCCTGCGCTTTCTGGCGCGGCTCTGAGGACACGACGGAGCGGCAGAGGAGTTGGACCTGAGGCGGTTCAGGGAGGAACCAGACCGGGGCGGCGCTGGAGCAGGTACCAGACGGCCATCAGCACCATTCCGGCCAGTATGATGGCCACCAGGGTGGCGATGCGTTTGATCCAACGCGCCCGCTCCAGAAGGGCTTCTGTTCGCTGTCGCTCGGCCTGCATGTAAAGCTCGAACTCCTTCTCGATGGAAAGCCCTTCCGGAGGAGGTTCGCGCAGCTGCAGCGTCAGCCACCGGCCCTTGAGGGAGCGCCAGATCTCCGGCAGGCGGTCGAGTTGAGGTTCCCCGGCCAGCTGCAGGCCGCACCGGGCCCAGAACGGCGCCTCCTCACGGGTCCAGACACGGTAAAGCCCGTGATTGCGCGCCACTTGTTCGAGCCGTTCCCAGAGCAGGGCCCGGTAACGATCCGCATCGGCAAAGTCGGCGAACACCTCGCTGTGGATCAGTCCGTGGCCCTCATGCATGGTCAGGGCCACGGCGGCCAGGACCCTGCCTTCGGGGGATTCGACCACCTGAAACTCGGTGACGCGGCGTTCCAGTCCGGAGGTGTCCGGTAGTTGAGCCTGCCAGAGGGCACGCAGCTGCGGAAGGTCATCCACCGTGGCGCGACGGACTCGCAGAGTGGGACCTTCCATGGCGGCCTGGCCATCTGCAGAGGCTCAGCCTCGGGCGGCGGAACGGGCCGCACGCGCCGCCTCGGCGTAGGCGGACGCCCGGCGTTTCAGTTCGTTCCAGTCGTTGGCGGCCAGGATTTCCTTCGAAACCAGGGCCGAGCCCACCCCCACCGCCGGGCAACCAGCCGCAAACCATTCCGACAGGTTGTCCAACGTGACGCCGCCGGTGGGGATGAAACGCAAATGCGGCATGGGTGCCCGAACGGCCCGGACGAAACCGGGGCCCAGAAGTTCGGCCGGAAACAGTTTGATGAAATCCGCGCCGGCCTCGTGCGCCCACTGGGCCTCGGTGGGCGTGAAGGCACCTATCACACTGACGGCCCCGGCGGTGAAAATGATGGGGACGAAATCCGGCCGGGCCAGCGGGGTCACCACGAACTCGGCTCCGCTGGCCAGAACCGCCCGGCACTGATCGGCTGTCAAAACCGTACCGGCACCGATCAACGCGTCATTGCCGAACCGGCGCCGGGCTTCCTCGATGGCCTGGCAGGCATCCGGTGTGCTCAGTGTGATCTCCACCGCCCGGACCCCGCCGGTCAAAAGCGCCTCGGTCAGCGGCAGCACCTGTTCACGGGATCGGGCACGAACCACCGCGATGATGCCCGGATCCGTCAACGCTTGCAGGATCTCGTCGCGTGCACGCATAAGTCGCCCGTGCATGGTACCCGGCCGATGGCGGCTGTCGCGGAAAAAATGAACCGCACCTTCCCCGGCCGGTGAGCCCGCCGATCAGCTTCGGATGCCCAGACCGACCGGCATTTGATCGGATGGCACGTCCTCGATCCGGGCATGTTGTTCCAGAAAGTCGAGGACCTTTTCCTGCAGGATCTCGCCGTGCACCTGCGGGAGTGCCTCTCGATCAAGGATTTCCGACACGAGTTTCCGGGGGTCCCTGCCGGTAAGAGCCGCCTGATAGGTCACCCAGCGGTTGAAATCCTCCTCGGCGACCTCGATTTTCTCCTTTTCGGCGATCCGGTGCACGAGGAAATCGAGCTTGACCCGTTCTTTGGCGGTGGCGAGGGCGTTCTGGTAGATGGCTTCCTTTTCGCGTTCGATCAGCTCGCGGCTAATGCCCCGAGCGGCGTTCTCCCGCACAATCTGGTAGACGGTCCGCCGGGTTTCGTGGTCCACCAGGGATTCCGGAAGATCGAAATGGACGCGCTCCAGCAGGGCGCGGATCAGCTGCGTGCGCACCTGGCGTTTGAGTTTGTATTTCAGTTCGTTCTCCAGGTCGCGTCGCACGCCGGCGCGCAAGGCATCGAGATTCTCCGCGCCCAAATCCTTGGCGAACTGATCGTCCAGCGGGGGCAGGACCGTTTCCTTGATTTCGACCACTTCCACCTCGAACGCTGCCGGCCGGCCCGCGAGGGCGGGGCTGGGGAAGTCGGGCGGAAAGAGCAGATGAATCGTGCGGCGGTCGCCCGCCTGGGCGCCTGTCAATTGTTCACCAAACCCGGGGAGGAAGGCGTTGCGTTCGACGTGAACCCAGAAGCCCCTGGCCTCGGCCAAGCTGGGCGCATCGGGGGCCACTTCCCGGAGCGGTTTCCCCTCGACGGTGGCGGTGTAGTTGATGACGGCAATGTCACCCGTGGCGGCCGGACGCTGAACGGTGCGGTACTGGACCCGCTGCCGCCGCAGCACCTCCAGCGCACGTTCCACGTCCTCGTCGGTCACCGACCGGATCTCGCGTTTGGCCGGCAGCCCTTTGTACTCCGGAAGCTCGAATTCGGGCTCGGTCTCCATGGTGAAGACCGCCTGCAAGGGCTGGCCCCGGCCGAACTGCAGCACCTCCATGTTTTCCATCCGCAACGCCCGCAAGCCCTCTTTCGACTGGATCTCCTTCAAGCATTCTTGAAGGAGCTGCTGCCGGACCTCCGATTCGATCTCCTTCGAGAACTTGCGCTCCACCAGCTCCAAGGGGGCCTTGCCCCGACGAAAGCCGGGCAGGGCAGCTTCCGCCCGGTACAGCCGGAGCGTACCGGCGAAGGTTTCGTCCACTTTGGCCGCCTCGACTTCCACCCGTACCAGCTTGCGGCAGGGGGCCAACGGTTCTACCGAAATGTTCACGGTCTCCAATCCTTTCGTGCTCGCTTGTTGCCGGCGGTGGGTTCGGGTCCCGGGGTCACCTGCAACCGGCAGAGCCCCACAATCTAGAGGGCGCTCCCCACCCGTCAAGTTCCGCCAGGGCCCGCTGACGCCCAGATTTCAGTTGTTGCCCAGGGCAGCCCGCCTATGATGGGAGCCGATGAACCGGTCCTCCCTGCCCTTCCCAGCCCTTGCGTGCGGAGGTGTCTCTCCCTCTGTCCACCGCCGGATCCCGAGCCCAACCCATGCGCACCCGCCACCTGCATGGGGCGGGAACCGGGGCGATCCCCCCGATGCCTCTCCCGAACCGATCGTGCGCCCCGCCGGCCGTCACCCGGCGGCGCCCGCATGGATCGCCCTGGGCTGTTGTGCACTGCTATGGATGGGTGAAACCCTCGCCACAGCCGGGCCCCGCGAGACCCGGCCCGACCGCCAGACGGCCCTCGACCGCTACGTGGCCGCGCCTGATGCCCATTACCAATTCGAGCTCGTGCGCACGCAGGAGTCCGCCGCTGGCAAGGTGCATACGCTCCGGCTGATCTCCCAGTCCTGGCTCACCCCGGCCGAGGTGGATCGGACGATCTGGGAACACTGGCTGTTGGTGGCCGTGCCGCGCGAGGTCCGGCATGCCACCGGGCTGTTGTTCATCGGGGGCGGACGCAACGGCAGCGAGCCGCCCCCGGGCATGGACGGGAATCTGATCCGGCTGGCTGTCGAAACCCGCTCCGTGGTGGCCGAACTTCGAAACGTCCCGAACCAGCCGCTGGTTTTCCACAACGACGGCCAACGCCGGGTGGAGGACGATCTCATTGCCTACACCTGGGACCGCTACCTGCGCACCGGGGACGAGCGTTGGCCGGCGCGACTTCCCATGACCAAGGCGGCCGTGCGCGCCATGGACGCCATCACGGCCTTCTGCGCCCGCGACGGCGGCGGCCACACGGTGGATCGGTTCGTCGTCGCCGGCGCGTCCAAACGCGGGTGGACGACCTGGACCACGGCCGCCGTGGATGACCGGGTGGTGGCCATCGTGCCGGTGGTGATTGACGTGCTCAACGTGGAGCCCTCGATGCGCCATCACTACGCCGCCTACGGGTTCTGGGCACCGGCCGTGGGCGACTACGTCCGCCACGGGATCATGGATTGGATGGGCACCCGCGAAATGGCCGCCCTGTTGGCCATCGAAGACCCCTACAGCTATCGCGACCGTTACACCCTGCCCAAACTCATCCTCAACGCCGCCGGTGACCAGTTCTTCCTGCCGGACTCGTCGAGGTTCTACTTCGACTCCCTGCCGGGAGAAAAGTTGCTGCGGTACGTCCCCAACGCGGATCATTCCCTCCGCCAAACCGACGCCTTCGACACGCTCAAGGCCTTTTACGCCTCCATCCTGTTGAACCGGCCGCGACCGCGTTTCCAATGGCAGTTCGATGCGGACGGCACGCTGGAAGTTCGCACCGAAACCGCCCCCCGGCAGGTCACCTTCTGGCAGGCCACCAACCCCGAAGCGCGGGATTTCCGTGTCGAAACCTTCGGCACCAACTGGTCGGCCCGCCCGTTGAGCGGAGAAAACGGCCGGCACACCGTCCGCTTGCGCGAACCGGCCCGTGGTTGGACCGCCACCCTGGTCGAGCTGACCTACGACGGACCCTTGGACACACCGTTCAAACTCACCACGCCGGTGTTCGTGGTCCCCGACCGCACGCACCACCGGTTCGTTCCTGCCAACCCCCGCGGAACTCCGATCGGAAACCGACGCCCCTGAGATCGCGTGTTCCCCGGCAGGGGCTCCCTCCCGTGCGCGCCAGCCACTGAACGCCACCGTGGCGAAGTGCTTGAACGTATCGTCGGGCCGGGGCCAACATCCTGAGGACATGCGCTCAATGGCCGGTCCAACGGGGTCAAGCCGGGCGCAGCCGGTTCGGCCTTCCCGTTTCAGAAGGTGTCCCCGGCGGGGCGGGTGTGTGCACAAACCTTTGAAGAGATGGTCAGGGACTTGAACGGCGACACAGCCCGGGGCCCGCGGCGCGCCGGTTTCAACGGTGGGTCGGTGGGCCGGGAACTGGATGCGTTCCTTCGAGACACCAATCCATGGTGGTCCGGCCGGCCCGGTCGGCCCCTGCCCCCTTTCCGGCGGTGGCTGTTTCCTCATGCCCTCCAACGGCTGAAAAGCGGGTTGGCCCCGGTGACCGTCATCCGCGGCCCGCGACAGGTCGGCAAGACCACTCTCCAAGAACAGTTGATCTCTTGCTTGCTGCGCGAAGAAGGGGTGGAACCCAACCGGGTTTTCCGCGTGCAGTTTGACGAGATCCCCTCGCTTCGCGGATTGCGGGAGCCGGTTTTGCAACTGTGCCGTTGGTTCGAAGCTCAGATTCTGGGCCGGACGTTCAATGAAGCAGCCACCGCCGGCAAGCCGGCCTTCCTGTTCTTCGACGAAGTTCAGAACCTCGATGATTGGGCGCCCCAGGTCAAAGCCCTTGTGGACCATCATGCCGTGCGGGTCCTGCTGACTGGCAGTTCGGCCCTCCGGATCGAGTTGGGAAGGGACAGTCTTGCCGGACGCATCACCACGCTCGAGCTGGGCACCCTGCTGCTGCGGGAAATCGCGCTGCTGCGTAAGTGGGGCGAGATCCCTTCCCTGGTGGCCGACAACGGGTGGGGAGCGCTCGCTACAGCCGATTTTTGGCGCGCCCTGCGCGATCTGGGCTGGAGGTACCGCGAGGTTCGAAATGCCGCATTTGCCGCCTTCTCCGAGCGTGGCGGCTACCCCGTGGCGCATGCCGCTGCAGATCGTCCCTGGGCAGAGGTCGCGGAACATCTGAACGAAACAGTGATCCGGCGGGTCATCCTCCACGATCTGCGACTGGGCCAGCGCGGCCGGAAGCGGGATCGTCATCTGCTTGAAGAACTCTTCCGCCTCTGCTGCCGCTATGCCGGTCAGGCTCCGCGGATAGCATTGCTTGCGCAGGAACTCCGCGCGGCGCTCAGCGCCGACGTGGGCGCGCAAAGGATCGCTTCGTACCTGCGATTCTTGCACGACACCCTGCTTCTCAGACTTATTCCGCCCATGGAGCTGCGTCTCAAACGCCGGAAGGGCCAACCCAAGATCTGCCTGTGCGATCATGCCCTCCGCGCGGCCTGGCTCCACGAAGAGATTCCCCTGGACCCGTCCGAGTTGGAAAAGGCACCTCATCTGGCGGACCTGGCCGGACATCTGGCCGAAAGCGTGGCCGGATATTTTCTGGGAACCCTTCCCGGGTTGACCGTGGACTGGTTTCCCGAGCGGGGCTTGGAGCCGGAGGTGGATTTCGTCCTCACCATCGGCTCCTGCCGCGTGCCGGTCGAAATCAAGTACCGGCAGCACATTGACGAACGGCGTGACACCCTCGGACTGCGCGCCTTCCTCGAGAAATCGGTCTACAACGCCATCTTCGGAATCCTCGTGACCCCGACCGATCCGCCTCCTGTCTCCGATCCGCGGATTGTCGCCCTACCCCTGTCTTCGTTGCTCCTGATTCGTTGAACCTTCCAGCCGCCGTCGGCGGCCTCCGGATGCACCCCCCGGGCGTCCGGCACCCCGGGTCCCGGCCAGGCGTTCCAAGGCTCCGGCTGGGATTCAACCCCGCTTGCGGGCGCCGGGCAGGCCACACCGGCTGACGGAGCCCCCACTGCCGGGCGGAGAGAATCCGATCTGATGCGGCGGTCCCGTCCGATCCAGCATTGGCGGAAAGGGAGCGTCCGGGTAAGGTTGGGCGTCACGAACGCTACTCTCGAGGATGAGCGCACACGATTTGCTGCACCACCCGCTGTGGCAACCGGACACGCTGGGTCGGCCGATCCCTCCGGAGCCGCATGCGGTATCGGTCGCCCTGCCCCGCTGGGAAGACGTGGTGGGTTACGAGGAGAAGAGGCCCGAGGTCATGACGCGGTTGCAGGCCGGTTATCCGCGCTTCGTCATCGCACGTCCGGTGCTGGAACTGGCCCGTGCGGTGGCCGGCGCGGAGCAGCCCGCCCTGCCCTTCCCATCCACGGCGGCGGCCGGCGACGCCGCAGCCTTTGTCCGTCGCCAGACCGGTGCGGCCGCCGAGGTGCGGGTCCGGGGACCGGTTGCCGTGGTGGTCACCACGGAGGCGGGTTTCCCGGCGCTGAAAGCTTTCTGGCAACACACCGGCCGCATCGTTTCCACGCGGCAAGCGGAACGATGGCTCGCGGGCGGCGGGGAAATCGCCGAAGCCGAGGCAGTCCGCCGCGAGCTGCGGCGGCAGCTGGCGGCGCTGTACGACTGCGCCGAGGAGGACGTCGTTCTCACACCCACGGGGATGGCCGCGCAATGGGCGGCCCTGCGCGCCGTGCAGGCGTTGCGGCCGGGCCTGCCCACGGTCCAGATCGGCTTCCCGTACGTGGACACGCTCAAACTGCAGGAAAAGTTCGGCTTCGGAGTGACCTTGCTGCACGACCTGGCGGCGGCTGTCGGGGATCTGGAGCGGCTGCTGGAGCGGCAGTCCGTGGCAGCCTGTTTCTGCGAAGTCCCGGGCAACCCTTTGCTCGGTTCGGCAGACCTTTCGAAAATCAGCCCGCTGTTGCGCCGGCACGGAGTCCCGCTGGTCGTGGACGACGTGGTGGCCACGCCGTTCAATGTGGACCTGGGCCGGCACGCCGACCTGATCGCCACGAGCCTGACCAAGTTCATGGCCGGCAATTGCAACGTCATGGGCGGCGCCGTCATTTGTTGTCCGCGCTCCCCCTGGCATCAGCAGTTGCGGGCGCGCCTGAGCGGGCCGGCCCCGGAACCACTCTGGGGCGAGGACGCCGCGGTGGTTCTGGAGGGCTGCAAAACGTTCCCGGACCGCATGGCCCGACACAACAAACATGGTCTGTTCATCGCAGAACGACTCCGCCGACATCCGGCCGTGGAACGGGTTTGGTATCCCCGTTGGGAAAACGCCGAAGCTTACGAGTCGGTGCGCCGGCCGGGCGGCGGCTGGGGCGCGCTGATCACCTTCCTCCCCCGCGACCCCGCCCGCACCGCGCCGCGGATCTACGATCGGCTCGAGATCTGCAAAGGACCCAGTCTGGGCACGGTGTTCACACTGGCCTGTCCTTTCACCCTGCTGGCCCATTATCTGGAACTGGAGTGGGCCGAAAGATGCGGGGTCTCGCGATACCTGATCCGGCTTTCGGTGGGATTGGAAGATCCACACGAGCTGTGGCGCCGGTTGGAACGCGCCCTCGGCGCACACGAAGCCGATCCTGCCTCGCCCGTCGCCTCCGCCCCGCCCTCGCGCTCCGCGCGTTGAGGGCGCGGCACACCCGACGCCCTCGGTTGGCGCGCGCCGGCGTTTCCATCCCAGCCCCCGCGAAGGCTCCGGGGATTCCGGGGTGACCGCGACCGCCGGCCGTTGCTCTCTCGCAGGGTCGGTGGCAGAGGCCTGTCGAGCCTCCATTCTTTCGACCCGCGCCTTCCTGGGCGGTCATACGGCGCCGGCCAAGCGGGATGGTGACGTTCCTGCAGGTGGCGGACCCATGGGAGGATGCCGCAGGCAGGGCTTGGCTGGCCAAGATGCGTGATTCTGACGCCGGCGGCGCGAATTTTTTCTCCAAAGACTGCCTGCGGACGGGTCGGGCGAAGTTGTAAATGCGTGAAAGCGGGCCAAAATCCGCCACTTTTTTGGGTCAGGATCGGTTGGCCCGGGACTTGCTATTCCTTCAGGTGCCTTGGTTGAACGACCGGTCGGAAGACCGGTCCAATCGCCAAGGGAGGGTTTGACTGTCGAAGTGCTCTTTGAGTGCTGCCACGGAGGAATGGTGGGGTAAGGAGCACAGGCGGGCGGATGGTTTCAGTCGGGTTTTCCATCGTCAGCCCGCCGGCGGGTCGGCGGTTCGGTCGCCGGTGTCACGCGCCGGTGGACGACCGCCGGCCCGAACTCCTCCGCGGATTTGTTGGTGGGGAGCCACGGGTCGCTCTGCGGGGATGACCCGTTCCGACAAGCAGCGGGCTTCCCAGACGGAGGTTGCCGATTGCGCTTTTGCGCGCTGACACGCCTGCTGCAATCCCCGCGCAAATGACGGGGAACCCAAACCGGGTGCAACGCCCTTGGGTTCCCCGTCCGTTTTTGAGGCAGAATCGGCGCCCGCCCCGCGGCGGGTGCGGCATGGACCGCGGCTGTCGCCGGGTCGGCCTGCTTCTACCCGCCGGGGCGCGGTTTCGGATTTGCCAACCCTGCGGTTGTCTGGCACATGAACCCCCGTTTATGCGCCGATACATCCTGCTGGGAGCCGTGCTGCTTGTGTTGGCCGGGTGCGGTTCCAAAGAAAAAGCCGAAACCACCCGGATCCTGCTCCACTGGCACTTTGCCGGGCCCGGAGCACTCGAGCAGGTCTCCGATCCGACGGAGACCAAGCGGCTCTGGTCAAGGCCCGAAACGCGCGCGCTCTGGAACCAGACCCTGGACAAGCTGGCCCGCGCGCCGCGCCATTGGGGACTGGATCCGAACGCGACCGCGCCCCTGCTGCGCCCGCTGTTGAGTGACCTGTTCGAAACCGAGCACGCGTTTCAGTGGGTGGAACGCGGCGGGCGGGAGACGGAGTGGATCCTGGCGGTGCGGCTGGCCGTGGAAAAGCGGGGTCGGTGGCAGACCAATCTGTATCAGGTACTCGGGTCCTGGACGCGACAGGATCCCGCGCCCGATCCGGCCAGTGGCGGATGGCGCTGGACGGCACCCGCGGGTTCCGGGGTGGAACAGATCCTGGTGGCGCTCCGCGAGGATTGGTTGCTCATGGCGGGTGGCCCTCGGGGGAATGGCAGCCTGGCACGTGCCTGGTTGCGCGAGATTCAGGCGCGACACCGGCCGGTGCCGCCCAGCACGCAACACTGGGCCCGGCTGCGCGTGGACTGGCCCGCATTGGCCCGGCGGCTGCCCCCGTGGTTGCGGGATCTGGATCTGCCGTTGACCGACACACTGGCCACAACCTCGGGCGAGCGGCTGCAGTTTCGGACCGAGCTTCAGTTCGCGCAGCCTCACGGATGGCAGCCGGTCCCCTGGCTGTTTCCGTCCAACCTCATCCGGGAACCGCTGGTCGGCTTTTGCGCCATGCGCGGCATTGCGCCGCGACTCCAGCCCTGGATGGAACGCGCGGGTCTGAAGATCTCCCCCACACCGAATCAATTCTGTGCATGGTCGCTCGCTTCGGCCCCCTTCCAGATCTTCGCCGCGGTGCCGGTCAACGATCCCACCAACACGATGCGCGAGCTCTGCCGGGTGTTGCCTCCCTGGTTCAACACCAACAGCCAGGGGCGCGCCCTCGGATGGTGGGTCGTGCCCACAAACTTCCCGGCCATCATCTGGGATGGCATGCCCTTCTTCGGTGCCTTTTGCCGGCCGGTCTCCGAACCGGCCGGTCAGGGGTTCATCTTCGCCGGGCTGTTCCCGAACAATGCCAAAAGCCAGCCACCGCCACCTGCGCTCTACGAGGAGATCCTCAGCCGGACCAACCTGGTGTACTACGACTGGGAACTCGGCGGCGAACGCGTCCGAAGCTGGCAACTGCTCAGTCAGGTGGCCCTGCTGCTGGCCGACCGACAGCAACTGGCCCCCACCACGGCCGGCGCGCGTTGGATGTCCATGCTCACCACCAACGTCGCCAACGTGGGCACTTCGCTCGTTGTGACAGGGCCACGAACCATGCTGCTGACCCGCACCGCCCCCCTGGGTCTGACCGGCTTGGAGTCGGTGCTTCTGGCGCACTGGTTGGAAGCGCCCGGGTTTCCCTGGAGCTGGGACTGGCCGGCCATGCCCCAGCCGAAACGCCGGTCTGCGACGAACGCCACACCCCGGCAGGCACGCTGAAGCCCATGCTGAAACTCGGCGTCAACATTGATCACGTGGCCACACTTCGCCAGGCCCGCTACCGCGGGCGCGAACAGGGTGAACCGGACCCGGTCCGGGCGGCCCGCATTTGTGAAGAAGCCGGCGCTCACGGCATTACCTGTCACCTGCGGGAGGATCGCCGTCACATCGTGGACCGCGATGTGTTCGCCCTCCGGCGCACGGTCCGGACCCGTCTCAACCTCGAGATGGCCAACACCCCGGAGATCGTCGCCATCGCCCTGCAGGTCAAACCGGACATCGTCTGCATCGTGCCCGAGCGACGCGAGGAGGTCACCACCGAGGGCGGGCTGGACGTGGTGGCCCAGGAGCGGGCACTGACCGAAACGCGCCGCCGCATGAACGATGCCGGCATCGAGGTCAGCCTGTTTGTTGCACCCGATCCCCCCCAGATCGAGGCGGCCGCCCGGGTGGGTGCCCAGTTTGTGGAACTGCACACCGGCCGATTCGCCGAGGCGTTTGGCGATCCCGCGCAGCGGGAGGAGGAACTCAACCGCCTGGTGGAAGGGGCGCGGCTGGCACACGGGCTCGGCCTGCGGGTGAACGCGGGGCATGGTTTGAACTATGAAAACGTCCGCTGGCTTCATCGCGTGCCCCACCTGGTGGAGCTGAACATCGGCCACAGCATCATCAGCCGTGCCGTGTTCACCGGTCTGGCTCGGGCCGTTCAGGACATGCTCGACGCGATGGCCGGCTACACCGGAGGCACGCCCGGGGCCGCGTGAACCGGGCGGCTGATCCGCACCTGCCAGTCACACCATGATCCTGGGCGTGGGCATTGATCTGATCGAAGTGGACCGCATTCGGGCCAGCCGGGAACGGTTCGGCGACCGGTTCCTCCGGCGCATCCTGCTGCCGGCCGAGGTGGACTATTGCCTGTCGCAACGCGATCCGGGACCCTTTCTTGCTGTGCGCTTTGCCGCCAAGGAGGCCATCTCGAAGGCATTCGGCACCGGCATCGGCACGCAACTGGGCTGGCTGGACATGGAGATCTGCCATCGCGAAAGCGGTGAACCGTACGTGGTGCTTCACGGCAAGGCGCTGCCCCTGCTGGAACGTCGCGGCGGCACGGCGGTGCTGGTCAGCCTCAGTCACACCCGACAACACGCCACCGCCGTCGCGCTGCTGATCCGGGAATAACCCCGCTGCACGCCGCGGCCCGTTCCGGGCCCGCCTTTTTCACGGGGCGTGTGCGGGCCGATGCCGGTCCAACTCCCGCAGCACCCGGCAAAGCGCGTCCAGATGCGGCGTGGCCACGCCCGCCCGCGCGGCGCGGCGCCGCGGTTCCTCGAACAGACTCTCCAGTTCCAGGGGAAGGCCCTTTTCGTAATCCAGAAGGGTGGAGGCCTTGTAGGGTCCCATGGCGCGGGTCCGCGCGATCATCTCCTCCACCAGCGACTCCTCGAGGGCATGCCCCAGCGCGCGTGCGGCCGCGATGACCTCCCGCATCAACAACCGCACCCGTTCCCGCCCGACCGGATCGGCCAACAATTCTTCCGTGGTCACACACGTGTTGCGGAGCGGCCGGATCGGTCCGCGGTAACCGGGTTCCAGAGCTTCCCACCCCGCAAGGGCCGCCACGCCCAGCCCGTTGAACGGAATGTTCCAGACGAGCTTCTCCCAGTGCGCCCGTTCCAGATCGTCCGTGACCCGGCAGGGCACGCCCATCATCTCCCACCGGTGGGCGATATGCCGGACTCGTTCGCCGGCCGGCCGACCGTACTCGCCCAACATCACCAACCCGTGTGCGATGTGCCGGATCACGCCCGGGGCGATCCGATTCAAACACACGAAACACAGCCCGCCCAGGATCCGTTCGGGCCCAAACAACCGGGCCAGCGCTTCCTCGTTCCCCAGCCCGTTCTGCAGCGTGAGCACGGCGGTTTCCCGGCCCACCAACGGCCGCACCAGCGGTTCGAACCGGTCGTTGGCCGTGGTCTTCAGCCCGATCAACACCAGGTCCACCGGCCCGATCTCTTCGGGCACCCGGGCGCACTTCGGTCGTGCCACGAAATCCCCCTGCGGACTGAGGATCCGCACCCCGTCGGCGCACACCGCCTCGTAATCGGAGCGCAGCAGGAAGTGGACTTCCGCGCCCGTCTGCCAGAGCCGCGCACCGTAGTAGCTGCCCACGGCCCCGCAACCGACCACGGCCACCTTCCACGGCCGGTGCGTGCCCTGCTCCTCCGCCTTCATCTCACGGTCGCCAAAACAAAAAGGGCACTCTGACGCAAGCTCAGAGTGCCCGCAAACCCGCTTTCACAAAGCGTTACTTGGATCCCAGAATGGCGTCCTTGGCCGCCTTCGAGACACGGAACTTCACCACACGCTTGGCCGGGATGTTGATGATCTCGCCCGTGGCGGGATTCCGACCCTTGCGCGCCTTGCGGTGCACCAAGACCAGCTTGCCCAGGCCCGGCAACGTGAAGGAGTTCTTCGCCTGTTTGTAGGCCAGCTGGGCCAGCTCATCCAAAAACTGCGTGGCCTGTTTCTTCGTGATCCCGACCTTGTCGGCCAGGGTGGCTGCGATCTGGGACTTCGTGAGTGCCTTTGCCATATGAATCTTCCCGTGTTGTTGTTCGGTTGACGATGTGTCCGACTTGCGCGGCCCATTAAAACGCGCCCGCCCGTCCCTGCAAGCGCAAAATGCGCGGAAAATCGAGCTTTTGCGCCTCCAACGGCCGATCCCACGACGCCCGGGCTCACCACCGGCGCACCGTGTAAAACCGGCGGTCGCCGGTTCGCGGCAACACCACCTCCGCAACGTTGCCGTCCCCCGTGTGCCACCGGTCCACCTCCCACGGCGCGGCGCCCAGGTCGGATGCACCCAGAACGGCGTACCTCCCGCCGGCACAGGTGGGAAACCGCAACACCAGCGTTTCCGGTCGGAGCCCGGCTTCCACCGGCACCGGCGGGGCCGGCTGGCTCACGCATTCCAGGTTGTCCCACAGCACCGCTCCACTCCCCGCAGTTGGCCGCGACAATGCCATCCGCACCCGCAGTCCGGCGGCCCCCGGCGGAGCCGTCAGTTCCTCGGCCGATCCGAGGAGGGCACCCGTGACCGGATCCACCCGGTTCGTCACCTCCAAACGTTGCCAGACACCCGGGGGTGCATCCGCTTCCACGGGCGCGGACCGGTGGAGTTCCCGCACGCCACCCGTGCCGTCATGGAACACCGCCTCCAGCCATGCCCGTTGGCCCGGAACCAAACCCGATACCGGCGGATTCATCGCCCAGCCGGCCACTCGGAACTTCTGGCCGGGCGCCACCGCGAATTCCTGGAAGACCTGCACCTCGGCAAAGGCATCGCCCCCCGCAGCCGCCAGCTCGAGCGCATGAACGCCCGCATGCGCCAGCCCCGGCACCGGCCCGATCACCGACACTCCGTTCCCGGCATGGACCCAGCCCGCCAGGGTGGGATCCTCGAAACCGCCGTTCCACAGGATGTTGCCCCCGCAGCCGTTGGTCCCGCCGTCCTCCCGCTGGTACACGCGCACATAATCCACCTGCATCACCTGGGGGAAAACGGTCGTCTCGTCCGGGTTGCCCGGCCATCTGCCGCCCACGGCCACGTTGAGGATCAGGAAGAATGGTTGGTCAAAAACCCAGCTCGATCCCGACGGCAGCGAGGCCGGCGAAACCGTGAAATACAGCGTGTTGTCCACAAACCAACGAATCCGCCCGGGTTCCCATTCCACGCCGAACACGTGGAAGTCATCCGCGAATGCGCCGCCGCCCGGCAGCACGTGGCGACCGCCGATGCCGTCGCCGCCGGAGTAACCCGGGCCATGAACCGTGCCGTGCACCGTGTCCGGTTCCCGGCCGATGTTCTCCATGATGTCGATCTCCCCACAGGCCGGCCATCCCACGGACGGGAAGTTGGTCCCCAACATCCAGAACGCCGGCCACAATCCCTGCCCGCGGGGCAGCCGGATGCGCGCCTCGATCCTGCCGAACCGCCACGCCAGCCGGCCCTGTGTTTTCAAGCGGGCCGAGGTGTACTGCCGGGTGATCCCGTCGGTGCCGGTGTAGGTTTCGCGACGGGCCTCGATGACCAGACAACCGTTTTCGATGCGACAATTGTTGGTGCGCGCGGTGTAAGTTTGGAGCTCGTTGTTTCCCCAGCCGCCGCCCCCCAGGTCGTAAGTCCACCAACCCGGATGCGGTCGGCTGCCGTCGGGCTGATCGAATTCGTCGGCCCAGACCAGACGCCAGCCGGGCCGGATCTGCCCCCACCCGTTTGTTCCGACGGCCAGCAGAAACAGCAGGGCGAGCACGCCTGCCCTCGCGGGTTGCGAAGCCCCGGATCCGGGCGTGCCCGCCCGCCCACCGGAACGTCTTGCAGCAGCGGCTCTCAAAGCGTCAGCACCATGAAGAACCGCGCCCGGGTCCCCAGCGGCACCGTGACCGTGCGCACCGAGCCGTCGCCCTCCACCGGCTCGCCCACCGGCGTCCAGACCGGCTGGCCGAGGTCCTCCGTGGCGATCACCTGGTACTGCGTGGCTCCCTGCGTGGGCCACGAGAGCTCGACCTGATCGCCCACGCGCCGCGCCGTGATGCGCACGCGTTCCTTTTTCATGAGCCGCAGGGCGTCGGCATACACGTTGCCGGTGCCGCCGCCCAGATTGTGAAGCGTCAACTGGAACCGCACCGTTTCCGTGCCGGGCGGGGCCACAAGATACCGCGCGTTTTCAGTGCTGATTTGCGTCCAACCGGCCGGCACCCCGTTCGTCACCTCCAGATACAACCACTGGTCCCTGGGCGAATCCGGCGTGACCGGCGAGGAAACCCACATGGCCAGGGGCGTGGGCCCGGCACGGAATTGCACCTCGATTTGCAGGCTGGTGTCGCCGGCCAGGGCATCGGCCGTGGACAACCAGAACCAACCGTCGGCGGTGAAGATGTCACCCGGCGCCGCCGGCTGGTCCTGGAACACACCGTTCCATTCGCCCGCGTTGTAAATCCGCACGACGTTGGTGCCTTCCCGGGCCTGCACGGGGTAATCCCACTGGTTGCCGTAAAAATCGTTCGTGCTCGCCAATGCTGCGCCGGAGAAATTGAACCAGGGCGGCGGGACCTGCGTGGGCAGCTCGACGTCGAACTCGAAACCCGGGTTGTCCAGCCAGTTGGCGTATTCGGCCGGCGACAACACGCGCAGCCGGGCCGGCTGGGAATCCTTCGTGCCGGCCGCCGAGGTCACGGTGACGCTGTAGAGGCCCGCGTCTTCCGGTTGCGCATCCACGATGGTCAGCGTGGCCGTCTGCACGCCCTGAAACCGGCCTCCCTCACCCAGCGGCACTCCGTCCTTTTTCCATTGATAATTCAAGGGCGACGAACTGACCGCCGTGACCGAAAACTGCGCCGTGCTCCCGATCAGCACCCGTTTGGACTGCGGCTCGGCGGTGATGGAGGGATCCTCGTTGTCCACCACGATGCTGACCCCGGCCTCCGCCTCGGGCGAGCCCGGAGCCGCATTGGGCCCGTACAGCAGGAACCCGTACTGGGTGATGTTCCCCGGCGCAATCGAACGCGTCACGGAGAACTCCCAGCCCGCGTACAACTCCGCCCGCGTGTCTCCGATGTACGCGTATCCCGGAGCAAACTCCTTGATCACCGCCACCGCAGTCCAACCCGCCGGGAGGGTGTTGGACTCCACATAGCCGGTGAACGTGACGTCCTGCCCGCCGTACAATGTCCCCACGTCCACGTAGAAGTTCGCCTCCAGCAACTTGTTCGGCGTGCCATCGGTGAGATTCCAGTAACCGTCCGTGTTGAACGTGTTGGTGTTGACGCGCAGCACCACGCGCGTGGCATTGCTCTGCGCCGGCTCGAACGCCGCGCGCAAATCCGCCGGCGCCCATGCCTGCCCGAAGGCATAGGTATTGTCCATGTTGAACACATTCATCCAACCCAACCACGTCTTGGTGGAATCCACCTTGACGGTGACCTGACCCGAGGTGAAGGCCGAACCCGACCACCATACGACCCCGGCAAGAACCAGGGCGATCAGTTGAGGACTTGTTTTCATGGCGACGTCTCGCGTATGCGGCCCGCCCGTCCCCGGAGCCCACCCCGTCCCTTCTCCGGGGCCTGGTTCATGCGGCCAACCGGGAACGTCCGAGCGCGCTTTTCCGTTGCGGTGCCAGCCTACGCCCGGGCCGGACAGGGTGTCAAACGCGGGCGGCACGCACGCGCCCACCGGGCCGCCCCTGCCGGCCCACTTCACCCCGGACGACAAAACCCTGGTGAGCCCCGTGACGACCGGTGCGGACAAGGAACCGGGAGAGTACCGGAGCGCGGGTTTGTCATCTCCTCCAGCGGTTCCTCCGCTCGCGGCACAGCCGGCCCCATGACCACGGCGAAAAGGCTGTGCGGAGAACAGCCCCGCCCGATCCACGACGGTTCCGCCGGTCACGCGACCGGTCCTTCCATCCGGGTAAACTCGAGCACCTGGACACCGCGGGCAGGCAGGTCCAGATAAATCCCCTGCGCGACCATGGCCGCCGCGTCCCGCTGATCCGTCCAACCCGCGCCATGTTCATGAACGCGCCATCGGCCGGAGCGAACAGCCTCGGCCGGCCAGGGCGCCCGACACTGGCCGGGATGCGGGGCGTGATTGATCGCCACCAGCGTGAACCGGTCGGCCGCCTGTTGCCAGACGATCAACACGAAGTTCAGGCCGCTCGGGTTCCCCTCCCACGCCGCCAAGGGCGTCAGGAGGTGGGCGCCTCCCCTGCCGATCCCGGCCCGCTTCTGAATCCGGAAGATCTCTTCGTAGATTTGCACGATCGCGGGGTCCGGTTGCTCCGGCGGCCGGCGAGACAATTGCACCGGCACACGCAGACGTGCCCCCTCGCACTGTCCGTCGTGAAGAAACCGCATACCCGGCAGGGCCATGACCGTCCAAGCCGCCGCACGGTGGCGATCCGGAGGGAAAACTTGGGCAGCCCGGGGTTCATCATGATTCTCGAGGAAATGCACGCCGGCCGCGAGCGCGTGCGGTGACTGCTCCAGCAGATACCGCTGGATCCCGGGGCCTTCACCCCGCACCAACACGTCGTAAAGCCCCTTGTCGTAGGTGAAATCGAATCCGAGCTCGCGCAGGCGACCTTCCAAGCCCCAGTAGGCCTCGGCCACGAAGAGGAAATCGGGCCGCTTCGACCGAACGGCTTCGATCGCCTCCGCCCAGAACTCCCCGGCCACGGGATCGGCCGGCGCCGGCCAACCTTCCCAGGTCCGGGCAAACACGGACCGAAGCACCAGCATCGCCATGTCACAGCGGACACCGTCGCACAGACCGGCCACCTCGCACAGCGTGTTCACCAGGGCCCGGCGAGCCGCGGCTGAACGATGGTCCCATTGCACCGTGTCGGTCCAGGGCGGGAAATACGGGTCGCGGCCATGTGCCAGCCAGCGCCGTGCCGGCTCCCGCCCGCCGCCGCCCGGACCGGTCCGGTCCGGGCCGACCGCCGCCTCGAAGGTCCCCGGCCGCGGCCCGGGCGAGCTCACGAACCACTCGGGATGCTCTCGAACCCAGGGATGATCCAAACCCAGATGGTTGGGGACAAAATCGAGGATCAATCGAATCCCGCGTTGATGAAGGCGCTCGCGCAGGCGTAGCAGGGCCTCCCGACCGCCGAAACGCTCCGGGACCTCGTAGGCGGCGATGGCATAAGGCGAACCCGCCACGTCGTCCGGCCGCCATCCCGGCAGCACGGTATCGTACACCAGCCGGAGATCCGGATGTTCCCGTGCGATTTGGCGGGCGCGAGGTCCGGTGGGCCAGAGGCCCATCAACCACACATCCGTCACGCCCCGGGCCTGCCAAAGATCCAGCTCCTCCTCCGGCCAGTCGCAGAGTTGAAACCGCCGGCCGTGGACCGATTCCAGTTCCGTCCAGCGGCACCGGAGGTTCACCTCCCAGAGCAACGGACTCATCGCATGCCGCCCCGTTCAGCCGCGGCCCTTGCGTCCGGCGGCCGGGATCCGTGTGGCATGGAGATTCAGCGCCTTCAGCGCCCTGGCCACGTCACGCACGCGCAGGACGAGCAACCCCTTCTGCTGCCCGGGCGCGGTGGCGCAGTAGGCGTACTCGATGTTCACACCCGCGTCGGCCAGCGCATGCGCAATGGCCGCCAGGCTGCCCGGTTGGTTGCGGCCCTCCACCAGCAGCACGTCGTCTTCCACGACCAACGTGCCGCGCTCCTCGAACACATGCAGCGCACGGCGGTAATCGCTCACCACCAGACGAATGACCGTGTGATCCACCGTGTCGCTGGTGGTCAGCGCGTAGATGTTGATCTTCTCCTCGGCAAGGGCGTCGCACACGCGCGCCAGCATGCCGGGTTTGTTCTCGAGGAAGATCGCCAGTTGCTTGGCAATCTGCATGGAGGCCACCGAAGGGCCGCGGCCGGAAGTGCTCCTTTTCACGACCGCATCCTAGCACACGGCCCGACCGCGCACCAGCGACGGTGCCCGCCACAGGCCAATCCCCGGCCGACTGCCGGCCGGTTTCCGGGCTGGGCGGTCAGCGGGGAACAGAAGCCCCGCCTTCCGGCGGGCCGGGCAAGGTGCCGAGGTCGTTGGTGACGACCCGGACCGCCGACGCCCGGGTGGGGAGTGGGCCGGGCGGGGCCTGCCCGGCACGGGCCAGGTTCGCTTCGAGTTCCGTGTCGAGCTGGTCGAGTCGGTCCAAGGTCTCGTACACGAGCCGGGCCGCTGTGGGCCGGAACAGACCCGAAGCAGGCACGGAGGGATCCGCCCTCGGGCGTTGTTCCAGGTATCGGGCCAGGGTTTGGATATAGGCCCGGGCCAGCAACTGTGCCTCGGCCGGCAGCGTGGCTCCCAGAGTCTGAAGCCGGGCCATGCAGGCCTCCAGGGCCGGCCGTTGCCGGGACCAGTCCCACCGGCGAATCACCGCCTGCAAGGGCCAGTTGGTACGGGCGGCGGGCAGTTCGTCCGCGGAGGGTCGAACCTCCACGGGCACACGGACCGCCTCGCGGAGGCTGGTCCAGGCGCCGGTGCCGCCCGGCGCCCCGGGCAGCGTTGGATCAGGCCGGAAACAGGCCACCTGCAGCGCCCACCACTTCTCCACATCCAACATGCGTTCGAACCGCGCCGCATAGGCCGCCAGGAAGGCCGTCTGCCAGTTGAGGTACTGCGCCCGCCCGAGAATGAACGCCGTCATGGCAGCCGGGCCGGATGGGAGTCGCAACAGTTCGTGGACCAGCAGTTCCGCACTGGCGCGGAAGACCTCGGTTTCTGCCCCCGGATTGCCGGAACTGCCGGGCCAGCAAAGCTGTTGCCAGCTCAACACCCCGTGGCGCTCCAGCACCGGACGCACCCCGCGCAGAGGGTCGTACCGCCGTCGTTCCACCACCGTCCGCCGAACGGCCAGCGGCCCGCCTCCGGACGGCGGTGCAAACAGCAGCTCCTCCCCGGCCAGAGCGAGCAATCGCCCGGCCCAACCCGCAACCAGCCAGGCGGGCAAATCGGTGGACCACTCGCCCGCGGAGCGGTTGGCAATCTCGAGAAACATCACCTGCACCAACCCCTCCAACAGCCGCCGCTGTTGCACCACCTCCGGCACCGCCAGCCGGTAGGTCCATCCCCCCGGGTTCCGTTCGGCCAGCAGAGTGAGGGGATCCGTCGGCGTTCGCGCGGGGATGACGGTCAGATGGATCCGATCCCTGCCCGGCGGCAATCCGCCCAGCTCCTGTGCCAGGCGCTGTCGGACCCGTTCGCAGGTGACCAGCAACAGCGCCGGGTCCACCCGCAGAAAACCCGCGTTGGTGGAGACGGCCAGGAGATCGGCGGGCAGTTTGACCGGGAACGGCTGACTGACCAGGAACTGCCCGGAATGACTCACCAACACCGAAGCGGGCGAGGGGGTCCTTCCTGTTCCCGCCCCGGCTGCCAGCCAGGGAGCCAACAGGCACAGCAGCAACCATGGACCGGGCCGGCCTCCCTTCCGCCGTGCCCTGCCCGGCCGGTTTGGAAGCACAAGTCGCCGCCCGGACTCAGGATCCGTTGCCCGAACCGGTCCCGGAGCCCTTGCCTTCACCACCCTTGGCAGCGGTTTTGCCGCCCTGGCCGTCTCCGCCGGAAGCGGCGGCGGCTTCGCGTTTGGCCGCCTGTTTGTAGCTTTCGCTGCGATAATCGGTGATGTAAAAGCCGCTGCCCTTGAAGAGCAAGCCCGCCCCGCCACTGATGGCCCGCTTCACGCGCCCCTTGCCCCAACGCTTGCGCGCGCACAGTTCGCGCGGGCAGATCTCCAGCGGCGGTTCCTTGATGGACTGGAAGGTTTCGAACCGGTGACCGCACTTCTCGCAAACGTATTCGTACGTGGGCATATGGCTACCTCCTCCTTGGGCGGTTGCGCCGGTCGCACCCTGCGGCACGGCCGCCCGGTCGGGTCCGTGGAAACCACCCGCCGGTCAACGAGCCGGAGGGTTGGTCGCCGGCGCGTTGGTCGGCGGCGGGATCACCCGTACCGTGCCGTCGGCGTTGACCTCCACGTTCAGATCGTACTCCTCGGCGGGCCGGGCGGGCCGCCGGGCCGGACCGCGCATGAGCAGCGTGGCTCCGCGCATTTCCGTCCCCGCGCCCAACAAGCCGCGCCGGATCCATTCCAGCCGCCGGGCCAGGTTGAGTTCCTCCTTCAACTTGGCCACCTGCGCCCGCAGGGTTTCCAGATCGTTGAACTGACGCTCCAGCTCGGCCTTTTCGGCCAGCAACCGCTTGAGTTCCTGTTGCAGGAAAGCCTTGTCTCCCTCGGCCGCGGCCAGTTTGGCCTGCACATCGGCAATCTGCTGGGTGAGGTTCGTCAGGGCCTGTGTCAGCTCGCGGGCCTTTTCATCCAGCTCGTTGCGCTGGGACTCCAGCTCGCCGATGCGAGCCTCGCGCTCGGCCAGTGCCTGGCGGGTCTGCTCCAACTGGGCACGGGTCTCGGCCAGTGTCCCTTCGGTCTGCTGCAGGCGCGTGGACAACAGGGTGAACTCGTTGGTCAACTGGGCCAACGCCTGCCGCTGCTCCGTCAGCTGCCGTTCCAGTTCGCTGCTCCTGCGCCGCTCGTTTTCCAGGTTGCTCTCCGCCGTCACCCAGCGGTTCGAGTGAAAGAGAATTGCTTCCGTGGCCTTCTGCTGATCTTCTCTGGCCTTCTGCCGCGCCATCCAAAGGCTGATCGCCAGCGCCGCCGCCACCAGAGCGAGCACGATCACCACGACCTTGGTTTTCATATGGGGCCGACAATGCCGGGTTCGCTCACCTTTGGCAAGTCCTGTGGGACGGCCCCTCGGCCCGCAGAGGCGTTCAATCCCCCGTGTTTCCGGTTCCGTTCCAGGCCGCGCCCTCCAGTCACGCCCCCCGGCCGGCCGGCACAGGATCTTTCGGCGCCCCTCAGGCCGAGGCCAAACGGCAAGGGTCACCCGGCCGACCACGGGCCCCGTGCAGGACAGGCCGGCCGCTTGATCAAGCCGGAGACGGAGTGAACCGGAACCACCTCGGGGGACAGCCCCGGTTCAGAGCGGCTGTCCGGTCAACCGCTCATAGGCCTCGCGGTACCGGGCGCTCGTGGCCGCCACGATTTCCGGAGGGAGGGCCGGTCCGGGCGGGGTCTTGTCCCAGTCGAGGCTTTCCAAATAGTCGCGGACGAATTGCTTGTCGAAGCTGGGCTGGGGACGGCCCGGTTCGTATTGATCGGCCGGCCAGAAACGGGATGAGTCGGGTGTCAACACCTCGTCTATCAACAGCAGCGCCTCTCCGGCCCGGCCGAACTCGAACTTGGTATCGGCAATGATGATGCCGCGGGATCGCGCGTAGGCGCGGGCCTCGGTGTAGATGCGCAGGCTCAGCTCACGCACGCGATGCGCCAGGTCCTCTCCCACGATGCGGCAGGCTTCTTCAAAGGAGATGTTCACGTCGTGCCCGTGCCGGGCTTTGGTGGAGGGTGTGAAGATCGGTTCGGGCAACTCTTCCGATTCCCGCAGGCCCGGTGGGAGGCGCAAGCCCCCCACCGCACCGGTCTGTCGGTACTCTTTCCAGGCACTGCCGGCCAGGTAACCGCGCACAATGCACTCGATGGGCAACGGCTCGGCTTTCCGAACCCGCATCGAACGGCCGCGTAGCAGGTGGGCGTACGGCTGGAGGGCAGGCGGCATGGGATCGTCCGGGCCGGCTATCAGATGGTGCGGTATTAGTGACTGGAACCGGCGGAACCAGAAACATGAAATCCGAGTCAGTACCTCGCCCTTGTGAGGGATGCCGTTGGGCAGGATGACGTCGAAGGCCGAGATCCGGTCGGTCGCCACCATCAGCAGCTCGTCCCCCAGATCGAAGATCTCCCGCACTTTTCCGCTGCGGAGCTTGGGAATGCCCGGCAGTTCGATCTCCAGCAAAGGTTCGCTCCTCATGAGCCGCATGCTGCTGGCCAGCCTCGGGCCCGGCAACTGGAAACATCCGCCTGCTGAGCAGCAACCTTTCGGTCACCGGGATTCAGCGGGTTGACGAAGCTCGGAGGCCCCGGATGCGACCGAGAGAATATTGCGAGCCCGCTTTCAAAGCCGGCCAGAAGGACAAAGGAACCGCTCTTCTGCCGGCGACCCGTCAAGGGACCGGGGCCATCGGGCCCGGGCGGCACACGCGCCGCCGGAAACCGCCGCTCGCAACCGCCGCCTTCAGTGTTCCCGATTCCGTCCACCGGAATCCATCCCCGGTCGGGCGGGCGACAAGATTTGGCTACCCAACTCGGGCGGAAGCCCTGTTCGTGCACCGGCCGGCTATTCCTCGCCCCACACTTGCTTGATGTGTGCCACGCCGGCCCTCACCTCGTCCGCGCTCAGGGCCGGACTCAGTTCGAACACCTTCACATGCTCCGGCCGCAACCACGGGCGCAGCGAGGCGAAGTCCACCCGACCCGTCCCCGGCGGGCAATGATCCCGGCAGGGCGGTTTCACGTCGTGGATATGGAACCCTGCCAGCCGATCCGCAAAGGATTCCAGGTGCAGCATATGGTGGATCACACCCAGCTCCTCCTTGATCTGCGCATGGCCGGTGTCATGCCAGTAGGCCACCGTCGGTTGACTGAATTCGCGGAAGAAAAAGCGCAGGTCGGTCTCGAAAGGGATCTCCTCCAGCGCCTCCCGGTTCTCGATCCCCAGCCGCAGTCCGCGTGCTTCCGCCTCCGGAATCAGGCGGCGGAGCGTGTCGTAGGCCCGCTCGACGAACGGTTCCTTCCGCCGTTCGCGCTGTTCGATCGCCTCCGCCAGCAGGGCTTCGTACCGGGGTGTTTCGCGCCGGCCGTCGGCCAGCAAGCCTTTCAGCCGTTCGGTATAATCCTTCATCTCCACGCTGCCCATGTGCAGCACCACCAAGGGCGCACCCACCCGCACGGCGAAATCGAACGTCTTGAGCGTGTTCTTGAAGGCCAGCTCCCGTTCCCGGGGCGATTCGGCCGAGAACTGGAAGAGGTTGGGAGCCGCGTGCGACACCCCCATCGGCAGCGGACAAAAATTGTGCAGGCTCGAAATCCGGATCTCGCCCGCGTCAACCGCCTGAAGGATCCCCTCCACCAAGCTCAAACGAACGCCGTGGCTGAGCTCCGCATACTCGAAACCCAGCTGGCGGATCTCACGCAACATCTCCCGGCCGTCAGTGTGCCGGTGCGAGTTCCAGCATGTGGAGAATGAGTACATGACGATGCCCCCCAACCTGTGGGCGCGCTCGCTTCAGGCGCCCGCCCCTGAAAACAAAAAACCGGCCGGCCCGCTGTCGCGGGCTCCAGCCGGCGTGGCGACTCTACGCCGCTTACATCTCGGCGTACCGCGCATTGAGCATGGCGGCAAACCGGGCCGCCTTCTCCTTGCGCCGGCGTCGCTCGCTCGGCTTTTCGTAGTGCCGATGATTGCGCACAATGCGCAGGATCCCCTCGCGGTCGAGCTTCTTCTTCAGCCGCCGCAGGGCCTTGTCAATCGGTTCACCTTTCTTCAGTCGGATCTCGCTCAAGGTCTCTCCCGTCCTTTCCAGTTTGGCCCGGAACAGGCGCTCACGGAACCCGTCCGGGCTGTCCGGTTCAAGGGGCGACCACCTTAAAACCCGACCGCCCCCGCTGTCAACGCCCAAAACCGGCCTGCGCACACACGCCCCAACACCGCTCCATGTTGTTCAGCAAAAGTATGTTGCATACACGATCAGCCTCAAATCCGGAACCCGAGCCGAACTCCGCCAACCCGCAAAACCGCCCTGTCCCCTGCCGGCGCACCCACGCCGGCGCATGCAGACCCGCCTGCCGCAGCAGCGCCGGAGCCGGGACACGGGGTGAGTCCGCCGCACGAAGGCAAGGCACAGAATCACGAGGGCCGCGGACGTGCGGAATGTGTCCGGGCTGTTCCAAGACCGCTCAGATCCGCTGCATGAGTCCACCCGGGCAACAGGGGTTGTTCGATTCCACGCCAACGGAGCAGAGTTCGGAATCAGGGGTCGGGGACCAGGCCTGTGACAGTACGCCGTCGGATCGGTGTTTGCGGCGCTCGGTCTGGAGCGGGTTGCGCCGCATTCGGGTGGGCACCGGCCGCAAACCCGGAGGCAGGAGGGGGATTCGCCGCCACGGCGGCAGCGCCAGCACAGGGTAGTGTGGACCAGACGCTGGTCTGGCGGCGGCATCGGGGGAGGCGGGGCATTCACTGGGAGAAGTCCCTGCCGCTTTCGACGCGTGCCTGCAGATGGCTTGCACTTTTGTTCGGCTTTCGGCCGGTGCCAGGCCGGGCCGGGAAAGGGATCTTGGGCGACCTTTTCTGGCTGACCCGCCGGGCTCTTGGAAGCAGGCAGAGCAAGGACCTTCCTGCTCTTTGGGAGTTTGCCAAGGGAAAGAGGCGGTTTCGCTTCTCCCCACCCGGCCTCTGAGCCCCGCTTTCTTCTGGATCACCATGAACCATCCGCTTGGTGCAGCGTGCGGCGACCGGCAGCAGGAGGCTCGGCGCCAGGTGCCGAAAGTCTGCGAGCGCCGGGTGGTCAGGCATCCGCTTTAGCAACGCCGCCCGGTCATCGAGTCTGGTCCCGCCGGGCAGCCCTCACAGTCACTGGCGCCGTTCAAGGACGGCGAGCGGGCTGCGTCCGCGCCAAAGCAACGCCACGCGCCTGGCAGGGATGTCCAGCGCACAGATCTGATCGTCGCCCAGCCGAAACAGCACGAAATCGTTGGGCAGAGAAAGATATCCTGAAAGCTCCAGCTGATGAAAACGGTGTCGAATGCCAATGGGAAAGACTGGCCGGTTTGAACATTCGTGACCAGGAGGCCCGGGCTCAACCAGGAGCCGGGAGTGCACATCCAAGGACTTACCTCCGGCTGGTCCGTTCCCCGCGACGGGCCACCAATCAAGGAGACATTGTGATGCTGGCGTGCCCGTAGTTCCTGCTCCTTCGCATCGGGTGCCGGCTCCACATCCAGGTTGGTCCGGAGCACGATCAACTCCGGCTCCGTGGTGCCTGCGACCGTCAACGATGCCACCAGCTCGCAACGGTTGGTGTTCGATCGGTCCGGACGCATCAGAAGTCGGTCGTTCCTGTTGGTGATCCGGAAGTCGTGTACCCGCTGGGTGTCTCCAGGGCCAACGTCCGCGAGTACACGCCTCCATCCGCACTGCTGATGTAAAACACCCTGACCCCCTGGGGCAAAGCGAGCTCATCGGGTGTCACAATCGTGGCGCGCGTGTAAATCGAAACCTGACTGGAGTTCGCGTAGTAAAGAACCAGCAGGATGTAGGAGACGGATTGCACCACGAGGTTGGCCCTCGAACTCTTGGCCAACCAGCCTCGGACGCCGAGGAAGCTCGAGGCGACGAACGGCCATCCCACCACAAGTGTCAACACCCACGTGACGCCCACGAACCCCCACAGCCACAGCCAGGCGTTGTACAAATCAAGCGGGATGCGCGAAAGGAGCTCGTTGTATACGAACAAGCTGCCAAGCCAGGCCGACGCGTAGTTGGCGGCCACCATGGCGACGACAGTCCTGAACTTGGGAAGAGAGAAAACGGCAGCCAGAGCCGCTCCTTCCAGAATACCGATCACCGCGTTCCCCATCATGAGGTGAACCCACCCCGCGATCATAGCCCTCGTGCCCACGTTGGCCGAGGCAGGCGTGGCAAAGGCCAGGAGCAGCAGGAGCACGGCGGCAGCCCAACCACCTCGCTTCGGTCTCTGCGGATGACGCGTGCCTGCGTTCATGTCGTTCCTCTTCCCCCTCGCGCGCCGACCCCGCCAGGCCCGTGCACCCGTCGTGTGGTGCCATGGGGCTAATGCAGCAAGCTCCGGCTTTCCTCCCTGCGGTCCCAATCTTGTCCTCAGCAAACTGCTCTCCATGCTGTCGGGCTGGCAAGACCCGAAGCAGCCCTCATGGCACTTCCGGCTCCAACGGGGACGAGCCCCGTCCTCCACCGGGATGCCGCAAAATGATGCGGGCGGAGTCCGTCACGAAGCCTGGTAAGGCATGAGAGGAAGGCACAACAAATCCGGCAGCGCTCCTCCCCAGGTTTGGCCGGGGTGGCTGCGGAGGTAATTGCGTGCCGGCCCGCGCGCCAGGAGTGCAGCCACGTGGACCGGGCAGTTCGCCCGATTTTCGCATTCTGATCCGGCTGGGCAAGCAGGCGGCCGCCTCCAAAGGCCCCCACCCCGGCCGGCACAAGCACGATCCACGTCCGCCTCCGCCCGAGGGAAAGTCCCGGTCGAACATCCAGCTCCAGCGCCAGCCGGGCGCGCCCCAAGTCAACGGCTCCCAGTTCAGGGAGAAACCGACCGGGTGCGGAATGCCATCACAAACGGCTCTCAAGAGCATGTAACAGGCCTCAACCGAGCCAGACATTCCGGCCCGCAGCCTTCCGCCGTACCGTTCATCCAGACCGGGTTCGAATCCCTCCACGCCGAGGATGAGACGATCAGCTCTCTTCCCCGAGGCTTTCGGGCCGGTGAAAACCCATGCGCGCTTCTCCGATCCGTGGCTCACTCAACTCTGACTCCTCCTTTGCCGGCGCAGGGATGCAGCCGCCATCCAAAACCCGATCGCTCCTGCCAGCAGGAGCAGGGTCGCCACCCACCTGTGTACCGTCCCACGCTCCGGTTGCCCCGGCGGCTGCATCGGGAGCTTCGGGGGGGCTGGTGTTCACCGGCTTCCAGTTGCCCTGCGAGTCAATGGCGTACAGGATTTCGTTCGAAGCGATTCTCAGGATCTTGTACGGTGCGTGCACCGTCCGGAACATTTCCGGCTCATAACCCTCTGCGTATCGTTGCTCGAATTCGTCTATGACGAAAGTGAAACGAATGGGCTCTTTGGCCAAGGCTGCGCCATCCATGATGAACCGGACCGGCGGAAAGTTGCGGGAACGGTCGTACTCGTACTCGACTCAGAAACTCCACGGCTCACCCTCTGCCGGTGTCACCCTGCATTCCCATCGTGCCGGACGGTGCTCTTCCCGCCAGCGGGTCACTCTTCCCTCCGCGTGCGAACCGTCAGGGGCATGTCCGACGAAGGTGCCGCGATCGGTCCATTCCACGTTCATCTTGAGCAGGTACAGCCAGTAGAATCCCAACAGGCGAACGGACTCGAGGTCATTGGTCCGCTCATGATGCATCCGGAAAAGATTGTAATTGGTGGGACTGTATCCCGGCCGTCCATCCCTCGGGATCAGGCGAAGCAAATCGTTGCCCGGCCCCAGCCCGATGTGGGCCATGTCAGGGCGGCCGGGGCCAAATTCCCAGTAATACTCGGTGTTGGCCCCCACCAGCTCCCATAACTCCCCCTGGCGGTGCTCCGGGCCGCGGCACACCGTCCGGGCCGGAGTGGTCATAGTTGGGAGAGCCCTCCAAGTGCTTAATTTACCGCCCGCCCGGTTGCAGGGCCGCCTCGAATCTGGCCCAGCCTGAGAGGCTGCCGGAAACGTTCTTTCCCTGGACGAAGTAATGCGTCCAGTTACGCGGCCAGCGGAAAACGATCTTCCTGATCCATGGAGGACCTTCCAAATGTTGCTGGAGCAGGTTCACGCTTCCATTGGTTTCCCCGGCCCGCACATTTGCCGAACCGGAGTGCAACAAGAACAGGCCTGTCAGGCAAAGGTTTACCAGGTGCGAAACCGCCGCGGCGCGGACCCGCAGGTTGGACTTACAGGTGCCATCCACACCGATGCATGCCACGGTCTGGTCCCTGCCAAAGAGTTTCGTGCGGTGCCCCCAACAAAGCTTGCCCGGCTCAGACGCTCCTGGCTGACCGGTGCGTGGGTGTGCAAAGGCTGGACCGATCTGCGCCCACGAGGGCGAGGGTGGCGACGTTCCGGACGGTCGGGCACCTGTCTGGGTCATTGCAGAGCCGTTTGTACCCCGAAAGTGTCCAGCACCTGTTTTGAAGCTCCTGCTTTCAGGGCAGGGCCGCTGGATTTCCGGTCACGCGGCAGGGCGCCCTGCGGGGCATGTGCCAGGGCTGGACTGCGAGCCTTCCCGGTCGGGCTGCAAACCGGCTCGGACCCGCTATTCGGACACCTCCTCCACCAGCGCATCAGCCCGGCGGCCGCGGCGGCCTTCCGGAATCTCCGGCACCAACAACAACGTCCCGGCCAGGATGAGACCCACGCTCAGGGCCGCCACCTGACCCACCGTGCAATGTTCGATGAGGAAAAAAGCCGCCAACGGTGCCAAGATGCCCCGGACCCCCGTGAAGAACGTGTGGACGCTCATGTAATCGGCCACGCGACCCGGCGGGGCGAATTTGGTCACCCAGAGACTCCAGGCCACGTCGCCGCCGGCGTTGGAAACACCGAAGAGTACGGCGGCCAACACCAGTCCGGCCAGGTGATCACTGGTGAAGAACGTGCCGATCCCGATCGCGAACCCCAGGTTGAGCGCGATGCGCAGCACGAAGAAATTTGCCCGGTCGAACAGCCAGCCCCAGAACGGACTCATCAACAGCCGGGCTAGATTCGGGATCACCCCCGTGAGAAAGGCCACCCCCGCCACGCTCAGCGGCTGGCCTCCCACCGTTACTCCGTGCCGTTCGTTGGCCAGGTATTCCACCCGCAACGGGAGCATCATGAGGTTGCCGAAGCCCATCAACATCCACATCACCAAGGTGCGCCGGAACAGCGGATCCTCACGCACGAATCGCATGGCCTTGAACGGGTGGGTGCCGCCGGAGCGTTCCAAAGGCCGGGAAGGGCACCGGCTCATGGCCCAGCCCGCGAGCAGAAACGCCAGCGCGAAAATCAGCAACAAAGCCGGCCACCGTTCGATCCGTCCGGAGAGGGCGCGTCCCGCCACTTCGCTGAACGCGGCCGCCACGGCAATCCGGATCATGACCGTGCGCGAAAACAACCGGCCGCGTTCGTGCTCCGGGTAATTGTCCTGGAACACCTGGGTCATCAGGGGCACGGCCATGGCCAGGCAGGCCACGGCCACGGCCGCGCCGGTCACGTAGACCGGCAGGGTGCGGATGGTGGCCATGGCGATCAGAACCGCCGCCCCGGTGAAGGCCAGCGCTGCCGCGGCACGGGTCACCGGCCAACCGGCCCGCTCAACCCGCGAAACCAACCACGGTGAAAGCAGGAAACCCACGCTGCCGCCCCCGGCCACCAGCGCCTTGGCCCAGGCACCGGCCCCGAACCACCGCACGGCAATGAGCAGAAGGAAGGTCGTTCCGGCCGTCTCCAGCACGCCGCTGGCCACCGCCCGCCAGCGTTCGTAGTAGTAGGTTTTCTGACGCAGCACCGCCGGGCTCACGCCGCACCTCCGTGTGCCGCCCGCCCCGGCGTCCGCCCCGGAGCCCGACGCCGCACCTGCACGGCCAAAAAGGGTGCGCTCCGCAGCCTGGTCACGATTCTCGGGCAAAGAACGAGCCACGCGCCAGCAACCTCCCCCCGTGGCAGCGGAACTCCGGGGCCTCCCACGCGCCGGTCAGCTCGCCCCCCCGCCGGCCGAGGGCAGACGCACGGCCGGGAAATAGACGGTGAAGGTGGTGCCCTGACCCGGGGTGGTTTCGACATGCACCGCTCCGCGAGCCGCCTTGACCAGCCGCTGCACGATGTTCAGCCCGAGGCCGGTGCCCTGCTGTCGTTCCTTGGTGGTGAACCACGGATCGAAGATCCGGCCCAGCACTTCCGGCGGCATGCCGGGTCCGTTGTCGCGAACCTGCATGGCCAACAGGGGCGGCGTGTTGTCGAATCCCTCCATGTTAATGAAGCGCGTACGGGGCGTGTCGCGGAACTGGGAGAGGTCGAGCGGCGTTTCGAACACGCGTCCCTCCACCTCCACGCGGTGCGGTTCGGGACTGCACTGAAAGGCGTTGACGATCAGGTTCAGCAGCACCTGGATGAAATCCGTGCCGTTGGCGCGGACCGCCACCGGGTCGGTCACCGGATGCAGGACGAACTCGTGCCGTTGGGAGCTGGGATGCACCCGCACCAGTTGGGCCAGGTCTCCCAGCAGTTGTTCCACCCGCCCGCTGAGGGCCTCTTCGCCCCCCCGCCTCAGGTAACTCAGGTAACGGCGGGAGATCTCTATGCAGTTGGTCACCTGCCGCGTGATCACCCGCAACCGCTCACGCAGAAACTCCTGATCGGCCGGTTCGAGTCGGTCGGTCTGGCTCAGCCGCTGGTTCAGCATCTGGAGATAACCGGAGATGACGGTCAGCGGGCCGTTGATGTCGTGGATGATGCTGGCGTAAATCTCTCCGCGGGTCTGGGCGATCTGCTCGGAGATGCGTTGGTTTTGCAATTCGGCGCGCAGGGCCTGGACGTGTTCGGCGTTGTGCCGCAGTTCGTAATCGAGCGTGTGCCGCTGAAGCGCCCGGTGCACCGCGGCCCGGATGGTCGCCACGTCGAACGGCTTGTTGATGTAGTCGCACGCCTGCAGGCGCAGCGCCTGCCGGATGGTCTCGGTGGTTTCATACGCGGTGATGACCACCACCTCGATCCCCGGATTGACATGTTTGAGCCGTTCGAGGACCTCGATGCCGGACATGCCGGCCATCCGGATGTCCGTGATGGCCACGTCCACCGGATGCTGCTGGGCCAGGGCAATGGCGGTGGGACCGTCGGCCGCCAGCAGGACCTCGAACTCGTCCTTGAAGATCACCTGCAAGGACTGGCGAGGTCCCTCCTCGTCATCCACGATCAACAGAACCGGTTTCCGGCGCGGCAAGGCGTTCACCGGCGCCGTCCTGGCTGCGTCCGGTATCAACGTGGTGCTCATGTCGTTCTCCCGCTCGTGCGATCCCCGCCCGGGCCGCCCGCGGACGGCCCGTCCCGCTCATAAACGCATCTTACTGCGGATCGGCCTCATCTCAAGCCCGCAATCCACCGGAACTACGGCGGTCACCAACCCAACCCTCCCAGGGCCGCCCCTGCCCGGATCGGGGCTGGCCCTCCCGCCCGTTCGTGCTACGGTGAGGAAGCATGAATCCGATGGTGACGGTGGAAAACCTGCCGGTGATCCGCGACGCCCGGGGTTGGGTGGTCGAACCGGTGGAGGAACGGCATCTGCCGGGGATCCGCAACGTCCACGTGGTGTGGACCGAACCCGGCCGGTTGCGGGGCAATCACTATCACCGGGAGACGACCGAGATCCTGCTGGTCACCGGGCCGGCGCGCGTCTGCTGGGAAGAGGAGGGCCGGCGGCAGGAAACGGTCGTGGCCGAGGGCGAGGCCTGTCGCTTCTTTTTCCCGCCCGGGGTGCCTCATGTCATCGAGAACATCGGCACCCACCCCATCGTACTGGTGGCTTTCACGAATCGTCCCCATGACCCGGCCCGGCCGGACACGGTGCGTCACGTCTTGATCGAGGCCTGAACCGCCAGCCCGACCGCGGGACGCCCGGCGCCCGCACGCCCGGGAGCTTGCCCGAAGCCCTTCGCCGCGGTAAGGGGAGCAGCGGCATGGACGAGCGGGAAGCGTTCATCGCGCTGAACATGATTGATCACATCGGGCCGGTGCGGGCCCGACATCTGCTCAACCACTTCGGATCCGCCGCCCGCATTCTCCGGGCCACGCGCGATGAACTGCTGCGCGTCGAAGGGATCGGGGAGGAAACCGCCGAGGCCATCGTGCGTTGGGAGGAACAGGTGGATCTCGGCAAAGAACTGCAACGCATCCGCGACTTTGGCTGCCGGGTGCTGATCCCGGCAGACGAGGAGTACCCGGAACTGCTCCGCCAGGTCTACGATCCGCCGCTGGTGCTGTATGTGAAGGGCCGGCTGTTGCCGCGCGACCGCAACGCGGTGGCGATCGTCGGCTCGCGCATGACCACCCATTACGGCATGGAGGCTGCGCGGAAACTGGCCTATCAACTGGCCTGGGTGGGCGTGACCGTGGTCAGCGGCGGCGCCCGCGGCATTGACACGGCGGCCCATCAGGGTGCTCTGACCGCCAAAGGCCGCACGGTGGCCGTGCTGGGCACCGGGATCAACCTGGTTACCCCGCCCGAGAATGCCGAATTGTTCGAACGCATCGCCGCGCAGGGAGCGGTGATCACCCAATTCCCCTTCAATCGCCCGGCCGACCGGCAGAGCTTCCCCATCCGCAACCGCATCGTGGCCGGGATGACCCTGGGCACCGTGGTGGTGGAGGCAGGCCTGCACAGCGGGGCGCTGATCACGGCCAATTTCGCGGTCGACTACGGGCGCCAGGTGTTTGCCGTGCCGGGGCGGATTGATTCCCCGCAAAGCAAAGGCTGCCACGACCTCATCAAGAAAGGGGCCAAACTCTGCGAAAGCGCCGAGGACATCCTGACGGAGTTCGAATACCTTTTCCCGCCATCCAACCGGACACGAACCGGTTCACCAGCGGGCCCCGGGCCGGCGCTCGAGCTGCCGGAGACGGAACAACGCGTCTGGGAAGCCCTCGGTACGGAGGAACGCTGCGTGGACGAGATCATCCGGCTGACCGGCCTGCCAGCCGCAACCGTGTCGGTTGCCCTGCTGGCCCTGGAGATGAAACGGTTGGTCCGGCAACTGCCGGGCAAGGTCTTCGTCCGTGCCCGGTGACCGGCGAACGGTGCCCCACCTTGACAGCGCGGGGGCCCTCAGTTTGGCTGACCCCCATGAAAGCGGCCTTCATCCGCCGAACCGGTCCGCCGGAGGTGATCGAGTACGGTGAGCTGCCCGATCCGCAACCGGGCCCGCGCCAGTGCCTGGTCCGGGTCCGGGCCGTGGACGTCAATCCCATTGACGTGTACGTGCGCAGCGGTGCCGTTGCCGCCCCGCTCTCGTTTCCCTGGATCCCCGGACGCGACCTCGCCGGGGAGGTGATCGCCGTGGGCGCGGAAGTGCGCCGGTTCAAGCCAGGCGACCGGGTGTGGGCCACCGGCCAGGGATTCGCGGGCCGGCCGGGCACGTCTGCCGAGCTGGCCGCGGTGGACGAAGACTGGCTTCACCCGATACCCGAGGGTGTCGAGTACGAGACCATCGTCGCGCTCTCCCTCGTGGGCGTGACGGCTCACCTGGCGCTGTTCCGCTGCGCCCGCGTGAGTGCGGGGGAGACGGTGGTCATCTGCGGTGCGGGCGGCGCGGTGGGTTCGGTGGCCCTTCAGATGGCACGGCTGGCGGGCGCGCGGGTGATCGCCCTGGCCGGCAGCGCCGAAAAGGTGGCGGCCTGCCGCGAGCTGGGGGCCGAACTCGCGATGGACCATCACGACCCGGGGATCTCCGACGCCATTCGAAAGTTCGCGCCCGAGGGTGTGCAGGTCTGGATCGAAACGAGTCGGAACCCGGATTTCGATCGCATGGTGGGTCTGATGGCCCTGAACGGGCGGATGGTGGTGTTTGCCGGTCGCGACGCCCGGCCGCCCTTTCCCGTCGGCCCGTTCTACGTGAAGAACCTCACGCTGCACGGCTTCGCCATGTTCAATTACCCGGCGGCCGAATTGCGTCCGGCCGCCGAAGCGATCAACCGATGGGCCGCCGAGGGCCGGCTCCGGGTGCGGATCGCGCACGTGCTGCCGCTGGCGGAAGCGGCGCGGGCGCATCGCCTGCAGGAAGAAAGCACCGTGCACGGCCGGGGTGCCTGGTTTGGCAAAATCGTGTTGAAACCATGAAAGTCCGTCGATCCCAGGCAAACCCCGGAACCCGGTCGGCGCATCGGACGCCCGCGACGTTCCCCGGGCCGGCCCGCCGCCTGGCGATGCCCGCCGGTAGGAGGACTTCCGCATGAAGGTGCTGGTCACAGGCGGGGCCGGCTTCATCGGCTCGCACCTGTGCGAGCGTTTGTTGGCCGCAGGGCACAGCGTGTGGGCGTTGGACAATCTGGATCCGTTTTACGATCCGGAGATCAAACGCGGCAACCTGCGTGAAATCGCACGGGTCTCCGACCGGTTCCATTTCGTGCAAGGGGACATCACCGAGCCGGAGCCGCTCCGGCGGCTCTGTCACGAGGTGCGGTTCGACCAGGTCGTGCACCTGGCGGCCCGGGCCGGCGTGCGACCCAGCCTGGAACAGCCCGCGCTTTACCAGCGGGTCAACGTGGAGGGGACGGTCCGCGTCCTGGAGGCTGCGCGGGAAAGCGGCGTGCGCAAGCTGGTGCTGGCCTCCTCGTCCTCCGTGTACGGTTGCAATGCGAAAGTGCCCTTTGCCGAGGACGATCCTCTCACGGCCCCCATCTCACCCTACGCCGCCAGCAAGATCGCCTCCGAAGCGCTGGGCCACGTCTACCACCACGTGTACGGGCTGGACGTCGTGATGTTGCGGTTCTTCACCGTGTACGGGCCGCGGCAGCGACCCGATCTGGCCATCCACAAGTTTGCCCGGCTGATCCGCGAGGGACGGCCCGTGCCGGTCTACGGTGACGGTTCCAGCGCGCGCGATTACACCTTCATCACCGACATCCTGGACGGGATCGAGGCCTGCATGCGCCAGGAGTTCGGCTTCGAGATCTTCAACCTGGGCGACTCCCGGCCGGTCCGGCTCGATCGCCTCATCGAACTGCTGGAAGAGGCCCTGGGCCGGCCCGCCCAACGCCGGTGGTTGCCCGCCCAACCCGGCGACGTCCCCATCACCTACGCCGACATCCGAAAGGCAGCCGCACGCCTTGGTTACCAACCCCGCGTGCCGCTGGAGGAGGGCATCCGGCATTTCGTGGCCTGGCTGGACCGCGTCTCGCCCCCACCCGGCCCCGGCTCCGGCGGGAGTTCGTCCTGAGCCGACCCGGCGTTGCACTGGGCGCAACGGGCGGTAAGCTGAGACTCATGAATCTGCAGGAACAACTGACCGAGCTGGCCCGTCAGGCGCGGACCGCCTCGCGCGCCCTGGCCCTTCTCACCACCGATGAGAAAAACCGCTGCCTGCGGGCCATGGCCGATGCACTGGAGCAACAGACCCCGGCCTTGCTCGAGGCCAACCGGCAGGACATGGAAGCCGCCGCCGCGACGGGTCTGCGGCCGGCCATGCTGGATCGGTTGCGCCTGGACGAAAACCGCGTTCGCGCCATGGCCCGGGGCCTGCGCGAGGTGGCGGACCTGCCCGATCCCGTCGGCCGGATCCTGGAGGAACGCGTACGGCCCAACGGATTGCGCCTCCGCAAAGTGGCCGTCCCCATCGGCGTCATCGTGATCATTTACGAGGCACGCCCGAATGTCACGGCCGACGCGGCCGGCCTGTGCTTCAAGTCCGGCAACGCCACCATCCTGCGCGGCGGCCGCGAGGCGCTGCATTCGAATCAGCTCATCGCACAAATCCTCGTCGGCGCAGGCCGGGAAGCCCTCGGCGACCGGTTCCCCGCACACGCCATCCAGGTGGTCCCCACGGCCGATCGCGAGGCCATCCCGATCCTGCTCTCGCTCACCCAGTATGTGGACCTCTGCATCCCTCGCGGTGGCGAGGGCCTGATCCGTGCCGTGGCCGAGTGCAGTCGCGTGCCGGTCATCAAACATTACAAGGGCGTCTGTCACGTCTATGTGGACGGCGAGGCGGACCCCGACATGGCCGAGCAGATCGTACTCAACGCCAAGTGCCAGCGCCCGGCCGTCTGCAACGCCATGGAAACCCTGCTGGTGGACCGGCGGATCGCCCCCTCGTTCCTGCCACGCATCGGGCGCGCCCTCGCCGCGCGCAAGGTCCAGCTCCGCGCCGACCCGGCCGCCCTTCAAACCCTGCAAGCGCTGCAAACCGAGCCGCCCTTGCAACTGCGCCCGGCCACCGAACAAGACTGGTATACCGAATACAACGATCTGATCCTCAACGTGCGCGTGGTGGACGGCGTCCAGGAAGCCATCCGCCACATCAACACCTACGGCAGCGCCCACAGCGACGCCATCGTCACCCGCAATGAGACCACGGCCCAGCAGTTCCTGGCCGGTGTGGACGCCGCAGCCGTGTATTGGAACGCTTCCACGCGGTTCACCGACGGCGGCGAGTTCGGCATGGGCGCCGAAATCGGCATCAGCACCGACAAGGTGGGCGCTCGCGGCCCGATGGGCTTGGAAGAGCTGACCAGCTACAAGTGGATCGGCCTCGGCCAGGGACAGATACGAACCTGAGACCGGGCCTTTCGACCTCCCCCGGCTGTTGCCCGCGGCTCACTCCGGCCGGGGATCACCCGGTTCGCCGGCCTGCCCGGCCCCTCCGGCGCCGGTCAGTTCGAACCAGCCCGACGCGGTGACCACGGCGTGCACCGGCACATCGTGCGGGAGCACCGGCACCCGTTCGATGTACTGGCATCGAAAGGCAACCCCGCAACGAAAGCCCCGCGTGCGGGCCAGCAGCACATCGTAGTAACCCCAGCCCCGCCCCAGCCGGTTGCCGCGGCGGTCGAACGCCATCCCGGGCACGATCAACAGGTCCGGTTCCTCCCAACCCACGCTGGGCAGGTCCGCCCGGGGCTCTTCGATGCCGAACCGGGCACGAACGACGTCCCGCTCCGGCTCGGTGACCACCGCCGGCGAGTAATCGCGGGTCTCGAGATTGTAACGGGGCAGGGTCAGCACCTTGCCCTCGGCCAGCGCCCGGAACCAGAGCGGCCTGACGTCCGGTTCCGTACGCATCGGCGCAAACAACGTCACGACCCGCGCGCGCCGCCAGACCGTGCTGCCGAGCAGGTGTTCACAGATTCGTTGCGATTCCTCCGCCCGCTGCGCCTCGTCCATCGCGTTCAGGCGGCGGTTCATCTCCGCCCGCCAGCGCAGTTTCAAGCTCTCGGCGGCGGCGCGTCCGGCCTCTTCCCATTCGCCCATGGCTCAATCGGCCCGGGTTCCCGACGGTTGGTCCCCCGAGGATGGCCGCCCTTGTTCCCGGAGGCTGCGCCAATACCGAAGCCGTTCCTGGATGCGCTTCTCGGCCCCCTGGTCCGACGGCTCATAAAAGGTCTTCTCCACCCCGAGATAATCCTGGGCCACGAAATGTCCGGGGTGATCGTGCGGATAAAGGTATCCGGCACCGTGGCCGAGTCGTTCGGCACCGCGGTAGTGGGTGTCCCGGAGATGCCGCGGGACCGGTTGCGTGCGGTTCTGGCGCACATCGGCCAGTGCGGCCTCGATGGCCTTGTAGGCGCTGTTGCTCTTCCAGGCGGTGGCGATGTAGACGGTGGCTTCGGCCAGGGGAATGCGTGCCTCCGGCCAGCCCACGCGTTCGGCGGCCTCCTGCGCCGCCACGGCCAACACCAACGCCATGGGATCGGCCAAACCCACGTCCTCGGCCGCACAGATGACCAACCGCCGGGCAATGAACCGGGGATCCTCACCCGCGTGGATCATCTTGGCCAACCAGTAGAGGGCCGCGTCCGGATCGCTCCCCCGGAGGGATTTGATGAAGGCCGAGATCGTGTCGTAATGCGCGTCCCCGGCCGCGTCGTACACCACGGCCTTCTTCTGGATGCTCTGTTCGGCCGCGGCCAGGTCTACCCGAATCACGCCATCCGGACCCGGCGCGGTGGTCAGCGCGGCGATCTCCAGCGCATTGAGCGCCTTGCGCGCGTCGCCGTCGGCCACCCGGGCCAGATGTCGCAGGGCTTCCTCGCTCACCTCCAGTTGCATGTGGCCCAGGCCGCGCTCCGCATCGGCAAGCGCCCGTCGCATCAGCACCATCAGGTCCTCTTCCGACAGGGGCTGCAGTTCGAAGATCTGGGAGCGCGAGACCAACGGGGCGTTGACGAAAAAGAACGGGTTCTCCGTGGTGGCCCCGATGAGGCGGATGACGCCCGATTCCACCTCCGGCAGCAGCACATCCTGTTGCGCGCGGTTCAACCGGTGGATTTCATCCAGAAACAACACCGTGGGCCGGCCGGTCCGTTGAAGCCGGTGCGCGGCCGCGGCCAGCACGCGCCGCACCTCCGCCACGCCGGTCTCCACACCGCTCAGCCGTTCGAAATGCGAGCGTGTATGGCGGGCGATCACCTCCGCCAGCGAGGTCTTCCCCGTGCCGGGCGGACCGTAGAGGATCAGCGACTGGATGCGATCGGCCTCGATGGCGCGCCGCAACAAGCGGCCCGGACCCAGGATGTGCCGCTGCCCCACAAACTCCTCCAAGGTCCGCGGCCGCATCCGGGCCGCCAACGGCATGGCCGGATGCCCGGCCGCCGCGGATGCCTCACCGCCGCCTGAAGCTTCCTGGGATCGGCTGAACAGGTCGTCCTCCGCCACACTGGAAAGGTAGGCCCTCCACCCGGCGCCGCCCAAGCCGGAAAAGAGCCCGGCAGCCGCCGGGCCCCCTGCCGGCGCCAGGCCGGCGACCAGTGGGCTGAACTACCGACCCTTCGGTTCCCTGCGGGGCACAGGCCAACGGACCCCCGGATGAGGAAACTCGCCCCGCCCCGGCCGGAAACCAGTGCAGCCTCTTGTTCCCGGACGAAAGAGGCCGATGCAGCCGCACCGGGCACGCGCCCGGCAACATACAGCCATGGGGCCCCGCAACCCCGCCACGCCGCCGACCGCCGGGACCGGACCAGCCGGTGGGCCGGTCCGTGGGATTGCAGAACCGGCGGCCCCTGCGGTAAGGTCCGGCCCGGAGCAAAGAACACCATGCATATCGTGCATGTCCACGTGCAGGTAAGGTCGGAGTGCGTCGAGCCGTTCCTCGAGGCCACGCGCCTCAACGCCCGCGAGAGCCGGAAGGAACCGGGGGTGATTCGCTTCGATGTTCTGCAGCAGGCGGACGATCCGACCCGGTTCGTGCTGGTGGAGATCTACCGGGATGCCGAAGCCGCGGCTGCACACAAGGCCACCACGCATTACGCCCTCTGGCGTGACACCGTGGCCCCGATGATGGCCGCGCCCCGTCAGGGCATCCGGTACCGCGATTGCGCACCGGCCGGGGGCGGGGACCCGTCCGGCTCCGGTGCGGCGGATCCCGCCTGAACAAGCCCGTTACGAATGAGGCCTTCCCGCCAGCGAAGGGTCTGCCGCGCAAGGTCGCGCGGCGCGAATGGGAGGTTGGAACCGTGAGACCGACCGATTTGCGAGGCATCCTGCAGTACGTCCCGCAGTTTCGCGATCGCACGTTCGTGATCGCCGTGGACGGTGCGGTGATCACGGACGACAATTTTCCGAACCTGCTGTTGGACATCGCGGTTCTGCGGTCGCTCAACATCCACGTGGTCCTGGTGCACGGGGCGGCGGCACAGATCGAGGCCCTGGCACGGGAACAACAGATCCAGCCCTCCAACCTCGACGGCGACGGTGTGACGGACGCGGCCACGCTCCGGCTGGCGCTGACGGCTTCGAACCGGCTCACGCACGAAATCCTGGAGGGATTGGCCGCCACCGATTTGCGGGCCGCCTGTCCGAACGCAATCGTGGCCTACCCGGCCGGAATCCTGCACGGGGTGGACCGCCTCTACACCGGCAAGGTCGAACGGGTGGACGTCCAACTGCTGGAAACCCTGATCCAACACGGGATCGTTCCGGTCATCCCGCCGCTGGGCTTCGACGGCGAAGGCCACACCTACCGCCTCAATTCGGACAGCGTGGCGCTGGCGGTGGCCACGGCGCTCAAGGCCGTCAAACTGATTTTTGTGACCACGCGCGATGCCTTGGAACACAACGGAAAACCCATCCGGCACATCATGGTGGCCGATCTGGAACAACTGCTGGCCCAGCAGCCGGACGGGTTCCCACGCGAGCTGCTCTCGAAGGCCCGTCATGCCGCGGCCGCCTGCCGCGCCGGCGTGCACCGCGTCCACATCATCAACGGCCAGATCAACGAAGGTCTGTTGGCCGAGGTTTTTTCCAACGAGGGCGTCGGCACGCTGGTCTACGCCGACGAGTACCAGCAAATCCGGCGCGCCCTCAAAAAGGATGCCCGCACCATCTATGCCCTGATCCAACAGGCGGTGGCCACCGAAGAGTTGATGCGCCGGACCCGCGCCAGCATCGAGCGACAAATCGGGGACTATTACCTCTTCGAGATCGACCGCAACCCCGTGGCCTGCGTGGCCCTGCACCCCTATCCCGAGGAGGGCAAGGGCGAGGTGGCCTGCCTGTACGTCAAACCCAGCCACGAAAACCAGGGCATCGGCCGCAAACTGCTCCAGTTCGTGGAAAACCGCGCCCGCGAGATGGGCCTGCGCACCCTGTTCGCCCTCTCCACCCAGACGTTCATGTATTTCCAGACCAAGGCCGGCTTCGTGGAAGGGTCGCCCGATGACCTGCCGCCGGCCCGACGCGAAAAATACGAACAAAGTGGCCGGCGTTCGAAAATCCTGATCAAACACCTTTAACCGCCATCCCGGACCCTTCGGTCCTCAGCCTTTTCATCATGGGCAGCACCACCTGCATCCTCAGCATCGGCACCCCGAAACGCATCGGGTTCATCTCCACCCGGTTCAAGGGCACCGACGGCGTCACGCTGGAGGCGCGCAAATGGGCGCGCATCCTGGAGGACATGGATCACCAGTGCTTCTGGATGGCCGGCGAACTGGACGCGCCCCCCGAGGTCAGTCATCACGTGCCCCTGGCCTTCTTCGGACATCCCGAGATCGCCGACCTGCAGTCCCGGCTCTTCGGTGTGATCACGCGCAGCCGGGAAACCACCGACCGCATCCAGGCCATCAAACAACAGCTCAAGGCGGAGATCTACCGCTTCCTTGACCGCTTCAACATCGAGGTCGTGATCCCGGAGAACATCGTTTCGCTGCCCATGCACGTGCCCCTGGGCCTGGCCATGGTGGAAGTGCTGGCCGAAACAGGCCTGCCCACCATCGCCCACCATCACGACTTCACCTGGGAACGCGAGCGGTTCGTCATCAGCGCCGTCAACGATTACCTGCGCTGCGCCTTTCCGCCGGCCCTGCACCGCATCGAGCACGTGGTCATCAATTCCATGGCCCAGAAGGAGCTGGCCCGGCGTTGCAGCCTCCCCTCCGCCATCATCCCCAACGTGCTGGATTACGAAACCCCGCCACCGGGCATTGACGACTATAACCGTGACCTGCGCAGGGAAATCGGCCTGGCCGATGACGACTGGTTCATTCTTCAGCCCACGCGCGTTGTGCCGCGCAAGGGAATCGAACACGCCATCGAACTGGTCCGCCGCCTCAACGATCCCCGGGCCAAACTGGTTATTTCCCATCCAGCCGGCGACGAGGGCAACGCCTACGTGGCCATGTTGCAGGACCGGATCGCCGACGCCGGCATCGAGGTCAAATTCATCGCCGACCGCGTGGGCGAAAAACGCGGAATCAACGCCGCGGGCCGGAAGGTCTACACCCTGTTCGATGTCTATCCCCACGCCGACCTGGTCACCTACCCCAGCTACTACGAAGGTTTCGGCAACGCCTTCCTGGAAGCCATCTACTTCGGCAAGCCCGTGGTCGTGAACACGTACGCCGTCTACGCGCGCGACATTGCGCCGCTGGGCTTCCGCACCATCGCCATGTCCAACCTGGTCACCCGCGAGGTGGTCGAACAGGTGCGGGAAATCCTGCAAAACGCACGGCTGCGCGAGGAATGGGCCCGAACAAACTATCAGCTCGGCCTGAAGTATTTCTCCTTTGCCGTGGCCCGGCGCAAACTGGTCGCGCGGCTGGCCAACCTGTTCGGTGAAGGGCTCTGACCGGTTCGCGCCCGCGGTCCGGCCGGTGCCCGCGCCGGATGGCGGCCGTCGCCCGGCCGGGGGCGCACCGCACGCCCGCCCGGACACCGGTTGCGGAAACACGGTTGACAGGTGGGGCACCCGCCCCTAGGCTGCGACCGTTGATCGCTGTGGAGAGGACGGACACATGCTGATTCGCATCAGTCTCATTATTGCCTTGGTGGCCGGTTTGGCGACGGCCGGGATCAACCTCTTCCAGGTCCGGTCCAAGTTCGAAACACTCAAGGCCGATCGCAACAACGAGCGATCGCTCAAGGAACAGGCACTGGCCGAGCTGAGTTCCACCCGGCAACAACTCAACCAAACCACCGCGCAGCTCAAGAAGACCGAGGAGGAACTGGCCACCGCCCGCAAGGAACGCGACGAAGCCGTCGCCACGGCCGAAACCCAGACCCGCCGCGCCAATCAACTGGACGAGGAACTCAAAAAGACCCGGGCAACTCTCGAGGACGCCCGCGCCGAGCTGGCCCGTTGGAACGTGCTCGGGATCCCGGTCGAGCAGGTCAAGGAAGTGGTGGCGCTGAACCGGCGCCTGCTCGAACAGGTTGAGGTCCAAAAGGAGGAGATCGAGACCCTGATCCGGGCCAACGCCCGTCTGACCAACGAACTGGCCCGCGTGTTGGGCGGCACCGAGTACGTGGTCCGCCTGCCGGCCCATCTGCGGGGCAAGGTCATCGCCTACGATCCGAAGTGGGATTTCGTCGTGGTCAACGTCGGCGAGGAGCAGGGTCTCCTCGAATACGGCGAGCTGCTCATCAGCCGCAACGGCCAACTGGTCGGCAAGGCCATCGTCCGCAAGGTGGAAAAGGACCGGGCCATTGCCAACCTGGTGCCCGGCTGGAAACTCGGCGAGCCGGTTGAAGGCGACGAGGTCCTCCCGGCTCACCCGGCATCCTGAACCGTCCATGAAACGGTCGTTCTGGCTGGCCCTGTGGTTGGGATGGGTCTGCGTGGCCGGCTGGGGTTGCAGTTCCACCGACCCGGCCAACCGTTCGGCCCGTCCCTGGAACACTCCCAAACAGTGGGAGACCGGTCTTCCGACCGGGATTCTGGAGGGGCGCTGAACCCGGCGCCGCAGCCGGCGGAGAAGCCGGCGTGGGCCTCTGGTGTGCCCTGCCCCGCCGCCATGCGTTCAGCCCGATCACCCGCCTGTGTCCGCCGGTCGGTTCGCCGTTCCTGACGATCCGCCAGAGCCCGTTTCGACCGGCCAACCGGCCATCAACAACGCGCGATATCCGCCAATGAGCGATACCACGCGCCGGTACCCCATCCGCTGCGCCGACTCCGCGGCCAGCGCCGACCGGTACCCTCCGCCGCAGTACAGGATCAGTTCCGTGTCCTTGTCAGGAAACCGCCGTTCCAGGTCCCGCTCGAAAATGCCCCGGCCCAGATGCACCGCGCCTCGTGCATGGCCGGCCTGCCATTCATGGTCCTCGCGCACATCCACCAACACCGCGGAGGGATTGACCTCCAGGCGCGCGCGCAATTCGGCCACGCTGATTTCCGTGATCTTCTTTTTCGCCTCGTTGACCAGCGCCAGAAACCCGGGTGAATGCTGCATGACGTCAGCCTACCTCCGCACCTTTCACACGCCAAGCGCACCGGCGCAACCCCGCTCCCCCTCCCTGCTCGCGCGGCGGACGCAACCGCGCCCGCACCGCACCCACACGGGCCGGATCGCCGCCGCACCTCCGAACTGAGGCATGAGCAGGTCCGGTCCATCCCCGTTACCGATTTCCCTGGGACTGCTTGCAGCGGTGTTTCTCTGGGGCGGCAACAACACCGGCGTGCGTTACCTCGTCCAACACTGGCCGCCGGTGTTCACCGGCAGCACACGTTTCCTCCTGGCGGGGTTGCTCTTGTTGGCCGTGCTGCGCGGGACACACTGGCTGGGGCCCTGGCAACCCGTGCCCCGCAAACTGAACGGTCCGCTCTGGTGGCGCGGCGGCTTCAGTCTCGCCGCCTACATCGTGGTCTTCAACGAGGCGCTCCGCCATACCTCCGCCTCCCACGTGGCACTCCTCCTGGCCGCCTCCCCCGTGTGGGCCCTGCTCGCCGAAGGCCGACCCCCATCCGCCCGTCACGCCCTCCGCGCGTACGGGGCCGCCGCGCTGGCCCTGGGTGGCGTGGCCGTGTTGGTGGCGCCGGAGCTCCAACAATCGGGCTGGAGCTGGAAGGGCGAGCTCCTGGGGCTGCTGGCCAGCGTCTTGTGGACCCATTACGGACGACAGTGCCGCTGGCTCGGCCAGCACCTCCAAGGAGCCGAGGTAACCGCCCATTCCATGTGGCGGGCGGCGGTCTGGCTGGCCCCCTGGGCCGCCGCAGAATGGATGACCCGCCCCGTCCCGATGCGCGCCGATCTGCTCGGTGTCCAGATCTATTGCGCCCTGGCCGGCGGCGTGACGGCCTTCGGCCTTTGGACTCATGCCCTGAAACACTGGGAGGCCAGCCGCGTCCTCCTGTTCAACAACCTGATTCCCCTGACCACGATGTTGTGGGCGGCCTGGTTTCTCGACGAACCCGTCACCGTCCGTTTCTTCGTGGCCCTGGCCCTGGTGCTGGCCGGCGTCTGGCTGGGTCAAAGCCCCCGGACGCACGCGCCCGACGTTCCGGCCACCGTCCCGCAATCACCCACCGCCAACCCACCGTGACCGGAAACCCGCACGGTGCCGGCCCGGTCCCACCCGCTTGCGACGGTCCCGCATCCGCCGGCGGCGGGCTGCTTTCGCCCCGGGTGGCCTGTCTCTGCAACCATGGCCAAAATTGGCCATGGCGAAGGAGGTCCCACGGCAGCATAATGTCCCACGCAAAACGGGACGGCGCAGGAGAGGCGCCGGAGTCAGAACGAAACGTGAAACCCGACAAAAACCACGTCCTCAAACAGGCTATGAAAGTGAATCCACGTTATGTTGGAATTTTGCTGGCCGGGTGGGTCGCCGTAGCGGTCCCGGCCCGTGCCCAGACCCAGACCAACCTCTTCACTCCGGTCGCGGACACCTTCGTCCGCTACGGGATCAACCAGGACAACAACTACGGCTCGCTCGAGTACCTCGAGCTGTACGGCAACGGCACCGCACGCGATTACTTTTCGTACGTGCGTTTCGACCTCTCCTCGTTGCCGGCAGGGATTCAATTGACCGACGCGTCGCTCCATCTGACCAAGGTCACCGGCGGCATCCGGAACGACACCCTGACGACCGGCCGGCTGCGCATCCTGGGCCTCAACGAAGTGGACGGCAACACGCCCCAAAACTGGGACGAACTGAGCCTGACCTTCAACACCATCGGCGCCGAATGGACCAACCCGAATGAATTCGATCCGACCCGGGTGACCAGTTTCGACGATGACCTGGGCAACGAAGTGGTCGACAACACGGCCGGGTTCGCCACCATCAGCGGCGCCAACCTGGTCAGTTTCCTGAGTGACCGCCTGAATTCGGGCGGCCTGGTCACGTTCATCCTCGACTTCGCCACCACGGAAGGCGGGCGCGGCTTCGCCTTCGGGTCGCGAGAAAACACCAATCCCGATGCCCGGCCCCAGCTGACCGTGGCGTGGGTGGTACCGGAGCCGACCCTGCCCGCGCTCCTCACGCTGGGCGGGCTCCTCTTCCTGGCATGGCACCGACGCCTCCGCTGAGCCGTCCGCCTTCGGAAGGACCGATCCGGACCTTTTGCCACACCTGGCTTCCCGCGCTCCTGATGGCAGCACTGGCGGGGGCCGGGTGTTCTTTTGCGCCGGTTTCTCCGGCCAGGCGGGCGCCGGCACCGGTCAGCCTCGTCGTCACGCAAGGGCACTTCATACTGGACAACGGGTTGTTGCGCGCCCGGATCGAGCAGCGGTCGGGTGTCCTGGTCTCCCTCCGGTTCGAAGGGCGCGAACTGCTGGCACAGCAAAGCGCCGGCGGCGCACTGGGAGGGTACTGGTCCTGGGTGGGACGCCTCACTCCCGGTCCCCGGCGCGTGGGTCAGGTACGCATCGACCCCGCCACCAACGGGGGTGCCCTGGCCGAGGTAGCCACCGAGTTCCTTCAGGACCCGGAGCAGGAACCCGCCTCCGTCGAGATGAGCCTTCGCTACACCATGCTGCGCGGCGAGCCGTGTCTCTACGTGAGCGCGGTCTGGAGGCATCGGGCCGGCGATCCTCCCCTGGCCGTGGGAGAAGCCCGCTACGCGCTGAAGTTGAATCCGGACCTGTTCGATTTCCTCTCGGTGGACAAAACTCGTCAACGGCACATGCCCGCCCCGGCAGATTGGGACCGGGGCGAACCCACCAACCTGAAAGAGGCTCGTCGCCTGGTCACGGGGCGGCACGCCGGCACGGTCGAACACAAATACGACTACGCCGCCCCGCTGTACGAAATCCCCGCCTACGGCTGGAGCAGCACGCGCGAACGAATCGGTCTTTGGATCGTGCAACCCTCGTGGGAGTCGGTGGCCGGGGGCCCCACCAAGGTGGAACTGACCGGTCATCTCGACGTCAACCCGGGTGGCACCCCCACGCTCCTGTGGATGTGGCTGGGCAGCCACTACGGCGGCAGTTCCCTGGTGGTGGGCACCAACGAAACCTGGAGCAAGTTCATCGGTCCCATCGCCCTGTACTGCAATCGAGGCGGCCGGCCGGCGCAGCTTTGGCACGACGCACTCGAACGCGCCCGTGCCGAAGCCGCCCGTTGGCCGTACGATTGGGTGCGCGATCCCGACTACCCGCCCGCTGCCGAACGAGCGGTCGTCCGGGGCCGCATCCGGCTCCTGGATCCGGAGACGACCCCTTCCCGCCACGGCCGCATGTGGGTGGGCCTCACCGCACCGGACCATCCCGTGCCCGCGATCCGGGGTCGCGGGCGCCGGTTCAACCGTCCCGGCTTCACCTTCACCAACGCCACGCCCGCCGCCCCAACCGGGGCCACCAACCGGTCACCCGCGTTCTTCCGGGGCTTTCCACCGTTGGTGGACTGGCAGCGCGACGGCAAACACTACCAGTTCTGGACCCGGGCACGGCCCGACGGCTCCTTCGAAATCCCGCACGTCCGGCCGGGAACCTGGACCTTGCACGCCTTCGCCGAGGGCGTGCTCGGTGAGTTGCTGCGAACCGGCGTAACGGTCCGCGCCGGGCAGCAGCTCGATCTCGGAGAGATTCCCTGGCAACCGGAGCGTTTCGGCCGCACGCTCTGGGAAATCGGTGTGCCCGACCGCACCGCCCGCGAGTTCCGACACGGCGATCACTACTGGCAGTGGGGACTCTACCTCCGTTATCCGGAGGAGTTCCCGCACGACGTGGATTACGTGATCGGCCGCAGCGACTGGCGCCGGGACTGGAACTACGTGCAGCCGCCCCGCATCCGCGCATTGCCCGGCATACCCTTGTCAGAAGAGCAGGAAATCACCGAGGAACCCGATCCGCCCGGCAACGGAAACACAGGCCCCCGAACCCGCGTGGAGCCCACCACATGGACCATCCGCTTCCCCCTGCCGGAGCCCGTGCGAGGGACGGCGGTCCTGCGCATGGCCTTCTGCGGCGCCGGCCCGCGTTGCCGGATCGAAGTGGCCGTCAACGGCCGCCCGGTCGGCGACACCGGCCTGTTGCCTGCCACCAGCACCATGCATCGGGATGGCATCACGGGATACTGGACCGAGCGCCGCGTCCGTTTCGACGCCGCCCTGCTGCGTGCGGGTGAGAACCGGATCACGCTGCACCTCCCGGCCGAGTCTTGGACCCAGGGTGTCCTCTATGATTATCTCCGGCTCGAGCTGGCAGAGGGCCCGGATGCTCCCTGAAAACCTCATCGTCCAGCCCCGGCCACAAGAGCCCTGCCCCGGGCTCGCACCACGCAAGCCGGAGCAGCCGTCCGGCCACGGCCGGTCAAACCCGCAGGGCCCGTTCCCTCAACTCAGGCCGGCGAGTTGCTCTTCCAACCGGCCCGGTTCGAGCACCGTGAAACACCCGGGCCGATCCCGCAGCGGGCCCGGATCCGGTCGGCCGGGCAACGGATCCACCGGCACCACCAGCACCCGCACCGGCACGCCGGCCTGGAGGAGTTTCTCCACCAGGCCGCGTCGCGGTTCGTCCCATGCCAGTAATACGCAGAGACACCCGCTGATCTCGCCAACATGCCGGAGCACCAACTGCTCGAGCGCGGAAAACGGGCGGGACCCGCAGGGACGCACCGAGGCCAGCACCTCCAGCATCTGCTCCACATGCCCCACGCCGCGGCCCACGGTGAACCGGTACGCCTCCGGCCCCACAAACATGAGGTCCAACAACGACTCCTGCGCGGGCACGGCACAAGCCAGGGACGCCGCCACCGCAACCGCCGCCTCGAATGCCTGGTGTTCCGGCCAGTCCGTGAAGGTGTCCAGAACGAGTGCGTGCCGGACGAAAAACTCATCCTCGAACTCCTTGACAATCGGCCGGCCCACCTTTGCCCAGCTTCGCCAGTGGATGTGCCGCACCGGATCGCCGCGGCGATAGTCCCGCAGGCTCACGAATTCCTCGCTCTGTCCCACGTGCGTGGCCAGGGCCACCCCGCCCGGTTGATAACGCGGTTGCCCCGGCAGATCCAGCGGCGGCACATGATACCGCCGCGGCAGGACCACCAGCTTCTGCCGCACGCGGAACCGCCGCAGCACCCGCACCAGACCGAGCGGATCTGTGCGGCCCAGGGCCAGTTCATCCATCTCCAGCAGGCCGCGCCGCCACACCACGGCCTCCAACGTCACCGTGCCCGTCTGACCCGGGGCCAGCGGCGGCAGCGACGCCTGACAGAGCTGCGGCAGCCGCCAAAGCCGCCGGGGACGGCGCATCGGCCGGAACGATCGGAGCCGGCGCCGCTCCGCCCGCCGCCACAGGGCGCGTTCATCCGGGCTCTCCCACGCCGGCCCCACCTCTTCCAACACCATCAGGCCGCGCTGCGTGCGCCGGGTGTGGTTGCGGACCCGGACCCGGTAACGAAACGGCACGCCGACGGTCACGAACTGCGGCAGCTCGCGCCAAACCTCGAACCGGCCCCGCATCCACCCGGCCGAAAGCGCCGACGCCAACAACAGGCCGAACAACAGGCTGAAGACCTGGTAGGTCATGGCGTTTTCCGGGTCCAAACCCATCGAACCACTCAACACCATGGCCAACAGCAGGGCCAGTCCGGCCGGGGTAAACCGCCGCCGCAACCAGCGGCGGAACCGATGCACACCGCGCACCGGACGACGTCGCCAAAGCCGCCCAAGATTCATGGCCTTACCACCATGCCGCGCCCAAACGGACCCGCCGCAGGGCACCCGCGCCTCACGCCGGCACCGGCACCTGTTGCAGGATCTCCTCCACCACCGACACCGCTGTCCGCCCGGAAAACCGTGCCTGCGGATGCATCACCAGCCGATGCGCGATCACCGGCACCGCCAGCTCCTGCACCTGATCCGGCGTCACGAAATCCAGCCCGTCGAACAGCGCCAGCGCCTGGGCGGCCTTCATCAGGGCGATCGAAGCGCGCGGACTGGCACCGAGCTGGACGCCCTCGGCCGTGCGCGTGGCCCGGACCAGGTCCACGATGTAGCGTTTCAGTTCCTCGCTGATCCGGACCTGTTCCACCGCCGCCCGCAACGCCCGCACCTCGTCCAAACTTGCGCACGGCTCCAAGTCTTCCAAAGGATGGTTGTGTTGTTGCGCCGTCAAAATGGCCACCTCCTCCTCCGGCCGCACATACCCGAGCGTAAACTGCATGGCAAAACGGTCCATCTGCGCCTCCGGCAGCGGATAGGTCCCGCGAAATTCCACCGGATTCTGCGTGGCAATGACGAAAAACACGTCCGGCAGGTGCCGTCGCTCCCCTTCCACACTGACCTGCCCCTCGCCCATGGCCTCCAGCAACGCCGATTGTGTGCGGGGAGAGGCCCGGTTGATCTCGTCGGCCAGCAGAATGTTCGTGAAGATCGGTCCCTCGTGAAAATGAAACTGCTGGTCCAACTGGCTGAAGACCGAAACACCCAGGATGTCCGAGGGCAACAAGTCCGGCGTGAACTGAATGCGTTTGAACGTGGCGGCGATGGAACGAGCCAGTGCCTTGGCCAACGTGGTCTTGCCGGTGCCGGGGAAATCCTCCAGCAATACGTGCCCGCCGCTGGCAAAGGCGGCCAGCAGCTTCCGGGTGGCGGCCGCCTGCCCCTGCATCACCCGCGCAATGTTGCGCGAAATCCGGTCAACCACTTCCCGGGCCGCGGCCAGCCCTTCCGGCGTCAACTCCGCCGGCCGCCCTGTTGCCGGCTCCGACCAGCTTGCAGCCTTTTCTCCCATGGTCCCGGCGCACTCTACCGGCGCGCAGGTGCGCGCGCGACCAAAAACCCGGCCCGATGCCGTGGCAAACCCACCCCCTCGCATCGCCGCCCATCCCCCGCCTCTGTCCGACCGCCCAACCACCCATTCGCCGCTCCTGTGGACCCTCCCCGCACACCTACAGTACCTCCCTGGTTACCGACGGCGCGCCTGTTTCCTAGCCTGCCTCCGTCACACTGCCCATGAAGAGCGACCCAGCCATGCCCGGCGCAGCCCCGCCCGCGGTGGAAACGCGCGAGTTGAGCCGCTCCTCCAACGGACGCCCCGCCGTGGACCGACTCAATCTGGTCGTACCGCGCGGACAGTTCTTCGGTTTCCTCGGACCCAACGGCGCGGGCAAGACCACCATCCTGCGGATGTTGACCGGCCTGCTGGCCCCCACGAGCGGCACAGTGCGCCTACCGGCTGGCCCCACCCGTCGGGACCGAACCAGGTTGTTCCGACCACCCCGTCATAAGACGCCCGACTGCAAGCAGCCTCACAACTCGACACCGAGAACGCTTGCTGCCATTGCTGGCAATGTGGGTGCCACCCTTCTGGCTCGGGCGCGCGGCCGGGCGGCTCGCGGAAGGTCGGTTCGCGCCCGTCCTCCTTGTCACCGTGGCTTTCACCGCATGGGCCGGGCTCGGCTGGTGGATCGCTTGCCGGATCACATGGCAAGAGTACCGCAGTGAGGAGGGGCGGCGCCGGGGTATCAGGGCCGGGCTGGAACGGGGTGAAGCAGCCCGGAGCCCGGCTCGTGCAAGGTTCGTTTGGGAACCGCCCGGGTTGTTGCCCGGCACAGCTACAGTGGCACTTGCCACGTTTCATGCCACGCGGCGCGTCCCGGAGGTTCTCGTATCACTCGCCCTTGCCGTGGTGATTCCCTGGTTGTTCCTTCAAGGTTGGCTGCATTCGCCGGGCGGGCGCTGGACGCCTCCGTCAGGATGGCTTTTGCTGCTCCGGGCCCTGTTGGCGATGGCACACTCCAGTCCAGCTGGCTGGCCAACCAGCACGGTTTGGCCGGCCCGGGCGTTGCGCTCTGGGTCCTGAGTCCCCTGGATCGAACCCGAATGGTGCAGGGGCACCACCCCGCATGGCTGGCGTTGACGTGGTTGGGACTCTGGCCCTCACTGGCCCTGGGTATCGTCTGCCTCCGACCTTCGGCATGGGAAGCCGGAGCGGTGATCCTCCAGGATCTGGGAATCACGATGCTGCGCTGACTGGGCGGTATGTTCCTGAGTGCGCTGGAGCGGCATCGAATCCAGCGAGGCACATCCCGCCGGTCCGTCTTTTCGCCCTGCGCAGTGGTTTCGTCCATGCCCTCGTTGTTGATCCATCTGGTGGCCGCGTCGCCGGCAGCCGGCGCACTCCTGGGTGGGACCCTGCTGGAGCGCACAGTGGGTCTGCCACGCGGACCGGTCGTTGTCATGGCTTCGCTCTCGTCTGCCTGGCCGGCATGGTGGCTGTCTGCGCCGCCCTAATCCCTCAGGCCGCACGGGCATTCGAACACCGGGACCGCCAGGTCCGGCAGGTTTTGCATGCAGGTTGATTGAACGCGCAGGGACAGGTGCCCGGGGCTGCCGGCATTGACGGGCCCCGGCCCGTGGCCTACGGTCCGGACCGTGGAGTTCAAGCTGGTGGCACCCTACGAGCCGGCCGGGGATCAACCCCAGGCCATCGAAAAACTGGTGGAAGGGTTGGAGGCCGGCGCCCGGCACCAGGTCCTGCTGGGCGTGACCGGCTCGGGAAAGACCTTCACCATCGCCAATGTCATCGCCCGGGTGCAACGTCCCACCCTGGTGATCTCGCACAACAAGACGCTGGCCGCCCAGTTGTACGCCGAGTTCAAGGGATTCTTCCCCCACAACGCCGTGGAATACTTCATCAGCTACTTCGATTACTACCAGCCCGAGGCCTACATCCCCAGCACCGACACCTACATCGAAAAAGACTCCAGCATCAACGAGGAGATCGAACGGATGCGGCTCTCCACCATGAGCAGCCTCTTTGCCCGGCGCGACGTGATCGTGGTGGCCAGTGTCTCGTGCATCTACGGCATCGGCAGCAAGGACGATTACGAGGCCATGCTCATCCACCTCCGGGTGGGCCAGAACCTGAGCCGCGAACAGTTGCTGGAGAAACTGGTCGCGCTCCAGTACAGCCGCAACGACATCGCCTTCCAGCGGGGGCATTTCCGCGTGCGCGGGGACACGGTGGAACTCTGCCCGGCCTACAGCGAGGAGGCCGTCCGCGTCGAGTTCTTCGGGGACGAAATCGAGCGGCTGACCCGCTTCGATCCGCTGACCGGCCGCAAACTGGAGGAACCGCGGCAACTGACCATTTTCCCCGGCAAACAGTTCGTCACCACGGCCGACAAACTCAAACGCGCCCTGGTGACCATCCGTGAGGAACTCGAAGAACGCGTGGCCTGGTTCGAAAAACAGGGCAAGCTCCTGGAAGCCCAGCGGCTGCGGATGCGGACGGAATACGACCTGGCCATGCTCGAGGAAATGGGTTTCTGCTCGGGCATCGAGAACTATTCACGCCACATTGCCGGGCGCCCCCCGGGGTCGCGACCCTGCACCCTCCTGGATTTCATGCCCGAAGATTACCTGCTGGTCATTGACGAATCGCACGTCACCATCCCCCAGCTCGGCGGGATGTACGAGGGCGATCGCTCCCGCAAACAAACGCTGGTGGACCACGGATTCCGCCTCCCCAGCGCCCTGGACAACCGGCCCCTCCGGTTCGACGAGTTCCAGGCCCTCCAGGGACCGACCATCTACGTGAGCGCCACACCCGGCGCGCGCGAACTCCAGTGGGCCCGCGAAGACGCCCTCCGCCGGCTCGGCCGGAAGGTCCTCGTCCCGGGCGCCGACCTGCCCCAGGCCGGCACGCAGGCCGACAACCCGCTGGCCGGACCGATGCCCGGCGTGGTGGAACTGGTGGTGCGACCCACCGGCCTGGTGGATCCCAAGGTCACCGTCAAACCGTTGCGCGGTCAGATTGACGATCTGATCGAGGAATGCCGCAAACGGGCCGACGCCGGCGAACGCGTCCTGGTCACCACACTGACCAAACGCACCGCCGAGGAACTCACCGACTACCTCCGGGAGATCGGCATCCGTGTCCAGTACCTCCACAGCGAGATTGACGCCCTCGAGCGGGTGGAAATCCTGCGCGCCCTGCGCAAGGGCGAGTTCGACGTCCTGGTCGGCATCAACCTGCTTCGCGAAGGGTTGGATCTGCCGGAAGTCTCGCTGGTGGCCATCCTCGACGCCGACAAGGAAGGGTTCCTCCGCAGCGAGACCAGCCTCATCCAGACAGCCGGTCGCGCCGCCCGACATCTCAACGGCGAGGTGATCCTTTACGCCGACGTGATGACCGAAAGCATCCGGCGTTTCCTCGCCGTCACGGAGTACCGGCGCCGCAAACAGCTCGAATACAATCGCATCCACGGCATCACCCCGCGCAGCGTCCGGCGTGCGGTCGAAGAAAGCCTGCACATCCGGGAAACCACCCGGCAACAGGCCGACACCGTCCTGCGCGAAACGGGCATGGACGCCGACCTCAGCGAGACCATCCGCGAACTCGAGGAGGAAATGCTTGCTGCGGCCGACCGACTCGAATTCGAAAAGGCCGCGCTCCTGCGCGACCAGATCCAGGAATTGAAACGCGCCCTCGCGACCGGTCCCGCCTCCGCCGGGACCGGCCCCGTCGCAGAACCGCGGGGACGCACGGTGAAGTATCCGCGGCCCCGCACCGGCACCAGGCACCGTGCCCGGCGCACCGCACCCTGAACCGCCGCGCACCGTTCACGCGAGGGTTTCACCCTGCCGGTGCCGCCCGAACCATCCGCCGCCGCACCCCTGCCGCATCCGTGAGCACGTTGCGCAACGCCCGGCCGGTGTGACTCTCCGGACAGGCGGCCACCGTCTCCGGCGGCCCCGCCACAACCAAGCAGCCTCCCTCGTCGCCCGCCTCCGGCCCCAGGTCAATCACCCAGTCGGCGCATTTGATCACCTCGAGGTTGTGCTCGATCACCACCAATGAATGCCCCCGGTCCACCAACCGCTGAAACGTCTCCACCAGAATCCGCACATCATCGAAATGCAGCCCCGTCGTGGGCTCGTCGAACAACAGCAACAGCGTCCCGCAGCGTCCGGCACGCGAAACGTTCTCTTCCTGGGAAACGGCCGCCAGATGCCGCACCAGTTTGAGCCTCTGACTTTCGCCGCCGCTCAGAGTGTTGAGCGGTTGACCCAGCCGCAAATACCCCAGCCCCACCGCCTGCAACAGCCGCAACGCCGCGCACGCCTCCCGCACCGCCGCCGGCCGTTCCCGGAACGCCTCCAGCCACGTCACGGCCTCGTCCACCGTCGCCTCCAGCAGATCGGCAATGGACCACGCCGGGCCACCCTCCGGGGCCAGCTTGACCTCCAGGATCTCCGGCCGATACCGCCGTCCCTGGCAGTCGGGACATCGCACGAACACGTCGCTCAGGAACTGCATCTCGATCTTCTCGAATCCCGCGCCGCGACACCGCTCGCACTGCCCCTGCGAGGAATTGAAACTGAAGGCCGCGGCACGCAGCCCGCGCGACCGCGCCTCGGGCGAAGCCGCAAACAATTCCCGCAACGGCTCGAACGCCCCGGTGTACACGGCCGGATTGGACCGGGGCGTACGGCCCAAGGGTGACTGATCCACCCACGCCCAGCCACGCACCGCTTCCCACCCTTCGAGAACCGCCCCCGCGGAATCGGCCCCCACCGGTTCATCCGGTTCAGGCGCGTCGTCGGAGTCGAAACCGTCCGGATTCCAGTCACGTTCCCTGCTCCCTTCGACGGCCGCCACCCGCGTCGCCAGCGCCGGAACCAACACCTCGCGCACCAGTGTGCTCTTGCCGGAACCGCTCACCCCGGTGATGCAAACGAAACGCCGCAGCGGGATCGCCACGGTCAGATCCTGCAGATTGCGCCGCCGCGCGTGACGAATCGTCAGCCAGGAAACCTCCGCGGCCGGGGCCCCGCTCCAGGGCTGGTCCCGCAGGACCGGCGTTTCCGCCTCCATCCGCCGTTCCGACGCAGAGCCGACGGAAGGTTCCGGCGACGGAACCGGCACCGGCCGCCGGATGGGAACGGGAATGACACAACGGCCGGAAAGATACCGGCCGGTCAACGACCGCGCCGAGCGCAGCATCTGCCGGTAGGTGCCTTGGAAAACAATCTGCCCGCCCGCCGCGCCCCGGCCCGGCCCCAGCTCCACCAAATGATCCGCCGCGCGAATCACGCCCGGTTCGTGCTCGACCACCAGCACCGTGTTGCCGGCGTCACGCAGCCGGCGCAGGATCTGCACCAGCCGATCCGTGTCGCGCGGGTGCAGCCCCACGCTCGGCTCGTCCAACACGAAGAGCGTGTTCACGAGCAACGACCCCAGACAGGCCGTCAGATTCACCCGCTCCGTTTCCCCGCCCGACAGCGTGCGCGTGGGCCGGTCGAGTGTCAGATAGCCCAGACCCACCTCATCGAGGTAGCGCAGCCGGGACAATACCTCCTCCAACGCCACGGTCACGGGGTCCTGCGCACGGCCCCGGTGGTGCCGGGCCGCATGAGTCATGAGCGCCCGGGCATCCCGCACCGGCAGGGCGTAAAAATCAGCCAGGGAAAGGCCCGGCAACGGCGGTAGATCCTTCGGTCCCGAACGCGACAGGGACCGGGCAACCAGTTGTTCGGTCCCGCCTGCCGCCACAGGAACCAGCCAACGGTAGAGGAGCGTCTCGGGCCGGAACCGTGTGCCCCCGCAGGCCCGACAGGTCACATACGCACGATAACGCGACAACAGCACCCGCACGTGCATCTTGTAACTCTTGCTCTCCAGCCAGCGGAAATAGCCCCGAACTCCGTACCATGTGCGCGGCCATTCGTGTTCCTCGTCCTTGCCGTACTCCGGGTCACCTTCCAGGATCCACTCCTGCCATTCGGGTTTGAGCCGGCCAAACGGAACGTCCGTGGGAATGCCGAGCACCCGGCACATCCGCAGCAGATCCCGCTGGCATTCGCGGCCCATGCCGGTCTGCCAGGGCCGGATGGCACCCTCGGCCAGGGTGCGATTCGGGTCGGGCACCGCCCGCCGATAATCAATCGTGATAATGCGACCGAACCCCTTGCATTCCGGGCATGCACCCAGCGGATGATTGAAGCTGAACCGGGCCGGCGAAGGCTCCGGATACTCCATGTCACAGCGCGGACAGTGGCGCCCCAGCGAAAAGGGCAGTTGCTCATGAACGGCGAAACGCCGGCCGGCACCCTCCGTCTCCCCGGCGCCGCCCGTCACCGCCGACACGAGGCGAACGGTCAGCCGGCCGCGCCCGAAATGATACGCCTGTTCACACGCCTCAAGGAACCGCGCGCGCGTCGCCGGCCCGGGACGCACACGATCCTGCACCACCGTCAGGCTCACCGGTTGAAACCCGCCGGAACCGGCCCGCTCCTGCCAGGTCTCGATCCGTTCGACGCGATCCTCCCACCAGAGACGGCGATACCCCTGGCGCTCGAGCAGGGAAAGCGAATCCGCCAGCGACATGCGCTCGGACAGGGGCAGGTCGAACGTCACAATTGCCTCGCAACCGGGATGTCGGACCGAAGCTTGCACCACCGCCTCCCACACGGCCGAAGGCGTGTCCTGCCGCACCGGCTGACCGCAGCCACGACAATGCAACGTGGCCAGAAACGGCCAGAGCACCTTCATGTAATCGCAGATCTCGGTCATGGTGCCGACCGTGGACCGGGTCGTGCGGACTGTGTTGCACTGTTCGAGCGCAATGGCCGGCGGGATGTTCTCGATCTCGTCCACGGCCGGTTTGTCCATCCGATCGAAAAACTGCCGGGCGTACGGCGAAAAGGTCTCGATATATCGGCGCTGTCCCTCCGCGTATAGGGTGTCGAACGCGAGTGAACTCTTGCCCGAACCGCTCAGGCCCGTGATGACAATGAGCCGCTGCTGCGGCAGTTCCAGATCAAACCCCTTCAGGTTGTTCTGGCGCACCCCGCGGAGTCGAATGGGCGGCAATGCCACGCGCCTGGCCATCGGAGAGCAGAAAGGTTCCGTCCGCCCGCAGTTTGTCAAGAAGCCGCTCCCCCGGACGCAGCGCCCGCCCGAGCCTGCATCCGCCCCAACAACCACTCCAAATAGGGCAGGTCCTCCGGCCGGGTGAGTTTGGGATTGGGTGCCGGATGCACCACCAATTCGACCGGTTGACCGATCAACTCACACGCGGCGGTGTCATCGGTGATTTCCACACCCCGCCGTTCCACCTCCTCCAGCGCACGCTGGAGCACCTCGACCCGGAACGTCTGCGGCGTTTGCACGGCCCAGAGCCGCGTGCGATCCAGCGTCCGTTTCACGAACCGGCCGTCCTCCGATTCCTTGATGGTGTCGGTCATCGGTCGGGCCGCCACGGCGGCGCCGGTGCGCCGGGCCGCCTCGTAGCAGGCACGGATCAAGTCCGGGTGCGTGCAGGGACGGGCCGCGTCCTGCACGGCCACCAGTTCCGCACGCGGATCCACCGCCGCCAGTCCGTTCCGCACCGAATCCTGTCGTCGCGCCCCGCCGGCCACCACCCGGTACGGTTTGGCCAACCCGTAGCGCCGGGCCAGCTCCGCCACATCCCCCATCCGCTCGGGACGCGTCACAATCACCACCTCCTCCACCTCGGGCAGCCGATCGAACACGGCCCAGGTGTGGGCCAGCACGGGGCGACCGGCCAGCTCCAGCCAGAGCTTGTCCACTTGTCCGCCCATCCGCGTGCCGCGACCGGCAGCCACCAAAACCGCGCTGTTCATGAAGACCAGTCTAGGCACGGCCCGCTCCACGCCAAGGGACAATCCGGCAGGGTCGGTCGCCCCGCCCGCCCCGGCCCGCCGCCAGCTTTCGCATTGCGACAAAGACACTCTTCCCGTTGTGTATGGGGCCGGGCACCCGGGCGGCAGCGACACCGGGGCTGTGGCAAACCAACGAAAACAGACGGGCGGTGGAACTGATCCGGGATCTGGCAGTGGTCTGGCTGGTGGCGGGCGCGGTCGGCTGGCTGTGCGTGCGACTGCGCCTGTCGGCCGTGGTGGGTTATCTGCTCGCCGGCATGGTGATCGGCCCGCACACCCCGCCCTTTTCGCTGATCCGCGACCAGGCCCGTGTCGAACTGCTGGCCGAGCTCGGGCTGGTGTTCCTCGTTTTTTCCATCGGACTGAACCTCAGCCTGCGCAGGTTCCGCGCCCTGGGCTGGTCGGTCGTGGTGGCCGCGGCTGGCGCCGCCCTGCTGACCCTGCAGGTCTGTCGGGCGCTGGGGTGGGCCCTCGGCTTGGACGGCGTGGCCTCCCTCTTCCTGGCCGGTGTCATCATGGTCTCCAGCTCGGCGGTCATCGCCAAGGTCCTGCAGGAAACCCAGCAAACACACGACCGCCCGGGACAACTGGCCCTGGGCATGACCCTGATGGAGGACCTGGTCTCGGTCGTGATGCTCACCGTCCTGACCTCGGTGGTCCATCTGGGCGGGACCCGGCCCGCACTCGGTGACGTCCTGGGCGGGCTGCTGGGATTCGTGGTGTTGGTGTTGGTACTGACCCTCCTGGTGGTCCCCCGGTTGTTGGGAAGGCTGGCTCGGGAGGAGCTGCCGGAGATTCGGACACTGATCGTGGGCGGACTTTTGCTCGGGCTGGCCTGGGTGGCGGTGCGTGCGGGTTATTCCCTGGCCCTGGGCGCGTTCCTGTTCGGGATGATCGTGGGTGGGACCCGTCATCGGCCGGAACTGGAACGTGTGTTCGACGGGCTGCAACAGGCATTCGGCGCGTTGTTCTTCGTGGCCATCGGCATGCAGGTGAACGTGCGCGAAAGCCTGTCGGTCTGGCCCCAGGCAATGGGCCTGGCCGCACTGGCCTGGACCGTGCGCCCGCTCTCGTGCGGGCTGGCATTGCTGCTTACCGGCACGCGGTTGCGCGAGGCCCTCCAGGCCGGGCTGCTGCTCACGCCATTGGGCGAGTTCTCCTTCGTACTGGCACAACTGGCCGTGGGGGCCGGGGTCTTGCCGGGCTCGTTCTACGGCGCGGTCGTGGGCGCGGCCCTGCTCACCAGCCTGGCCGCCCCATGGGTGGCGCGCCATTCGGAGACCTGGAGCTGGCGCGTGATCGGCCGCTTCTCCGGCCCCATCCGGAACTGGCTGGCCTTTTACGGCGGATGGTTGGGCCGGCTCCGGGTCAGCCGTGGCCGCCGCCTGCTCTGGCGGTTGCTCCGGCGCCCCGTGCTCCAGATCGGAGCCTGGACGGGCGTTCTGACCGCGTTGCTGGTGACCGCGCCCCGTATCTGGCGGGCGCTCGAACCGGCTTTGACCGCTGGCGGGCCCGCGCCATGGTGGTGGGCATGGTGCTTTGGCCTGGGCGTGGGACTCTTGAGCCTTCCAATGGCACTGGCCGTATGGCGCAATCTGGAAGTCATCGCCATGGTCCTGGCGGAGGCAGCCACGGCAGGAAGCGCCCGGCCCGGTCGGCTCCGCTCACTGATCCAGGTCGCCGTGCGGGCCGTCTGCGTGGTGGGATTGCTGCTCTGGTTCGGGCTGTGGATGCCCCCAGGAATCTCCCTGGTCGGCAGCGCCAGCTCGGTCGTCCTCACCCTCATCCTGGCCGCCCTTGTGTTCCGGCGCAGTTTGATCCGATGGCAGAGCCGACTGGAGTTGGAGTTGGGCCGGGAATGGCCGGGAACGGAGGCCGGCTTGCAGTCGGTTTCGCTGGCCGCACTTTCGGAAACCGGCCAGTGGCCGCTCGACCTGGCCGAGGTGGAGCTGCCGGGGCAAACCGCTCACGCGGGTCGCACCCTGGGAGAGTTGCGACTCCGGGAACAATACGGCTGCACCGTCGTCGGCATCGAACGACAAGGGTGGCCGATCCTCAATCCGGACGGACGCACACCCGTCTATCCACACGACAAGTTGTTGTTGCTGGGCACACCGGACGCCCTCCAGCGGGCGCTGGAATTCCTGCACCAAACGACCGGTGCCGAAACGTCCGCGGGCTTCGGCAATCTGGCCCTCGAAACCGTCGTGGTGGAACCGGACAGTCCGGCAGCCGGTCGCACGTTGCAGGAGCTGGATCCGATCCGGCAGTTCGGCGTCCAGGTCGTGGCCCTCCAACGACGCGGGCAACGCCAAACAATCCCCACAGGGAAAGACCGGATCGAGCCGGGCGACGAACTGCTGGTGCTGGGCACCCACGAACAAATCCGCGAGTTCGCAGGCTGGCTGAATCGCACCTCCTAAGGTCCGAGCCGCCCACCTCAGGTATGCCCCGGCAAACCGGCTGCAGCCGGCGGAACCGCCCGCCCGCCCCGTCAGGCCGGTCGCCAGTCCAACAGGCGAAGGCGCAGCCGGCGTCGCCCGTTCCAGGCGTGCCACTGCGGGGCAAAGGCCAGATCGAACCTGCCCACGGGCAGATCAGGCTGCAACCCGCCCGACCACCAAATCGTCTCACACACCGCACGGCCGTCGGTGACCCAAAGCCGCACATGACGCTGGTCCCGGCCGAACCGTTGCAACGGCCGTTGCAGGCTCACCCCGCGCGCCACCAGTTGCACCGGCGGATTGTCCGGCCCGGACGGCTTCAGCCGCTCCAGCTGGTCCAACACTTCGGGAGTCAGGTCCGACAATCTCACTTCGGCATCCAGCCGCAGCGCCGGGCACAGCGCCTCCGGAGCCAGTGTTCGGCGCGCCAAATCGTTGAGCCGGTGCCGGAATGCCTCCAGCCGGTCGGGCTCCAGACTCACGCCGGCCGCCATGGCGTGTCCGCCGTGGCGCACCAGCAGGTCCCCGCATGCACGCAGCGCCGCCGCCAGATCAAAACCCGGTATGCTCCGGCCCGACCCCCGCAGACACCCGCCATCACCCCCCAGCACCACGGCCGGCCGATGAAACTCCTGCACCAATCGCGCCGCCACGATGCCGACCACGCCCAAATGCCACTCCGGATCGCCTTCCACGATCACCCAGTCGGTTTCCGGACAGAATCTCTCCTGCAGGCGACGCCGGATCTCCCCGAGAATCCCGCGTTCGACCTCCTGCCGCTCGCGATTCCAATCATCCAGTTGAGTCGCCAGAGCCCGCGCCGCCTCGGGCGAAGACGCGCGCAAAAGGTCCAGCGCCGTTTGCGCGGTTTCCAATCGGCCCGCCGCGTTCAGACGCGGCGCGAGTTGGAATCCCACGTGGAACGTGTCCAACGGCGGCGTGCATCGTGCCACCTCGCAAAGCGCCTGCAGCCCGGGCCGCTCCGTGCAGTTCAACCGTGCCAAACCCGCCTTCACCAGGATGCGGTTCTGCCCGTTCAGCGGCACCACGTCCGCGATGGTCCCCAGGGCCACCAGCTCCAGCCAGTCGCGGAGGTCCAACCCGTGGGCTCCGGCCTCTCCGCGGCGCCGGCCTTCCTTCACCAAGGCATGCGCCAGTTTGAAGGCCAACCCCACCGAGCACAGCTCCCGGCCCTCGCAGGGATCGGATTGGCCCCCGAACGCGCGCGGGTTGACAAAAGCCACCGCCGGCGGCCGGCGCGGACCCGGCTGGTGATGATCCAGAATGATCACATCCACACCCTGCTCCCGCAGCTCCGCCACGGTCTCGTAAGCCGTGGAGCCACAATCCACCGCCAGAAGCAGTGTGGCGGGATGCCGGCGCAGGCAGTTCGTCACGGCGTCGCGACTCAGGCCGTAACCCTCGTCGAACCGATGCGGGAGGTACACCGCACAAGACCAACCCAGACCTTCCAGCACCTCCTGCAACAGGGCTGACGCGGTCACGCCGTCCACGTCGTAATCCCCGAAGATCACCACCGTCTCGCCCCGTTGCCGGGCCTGTTCCAAGCGGTCCACCGCCGCCCGCATGTCGGGCAACAGAAACGGATCCGTCAGGCTCGCAAGCCGCGGTTCCAAGAAGGCCCGGCATGCCTCCGGCTCGGTCAGCCCGCGGTTCAAAAGACACTGCGCCAGCAGGGATGACACGCCCAACCGCTCCCCCAGATGCGCGGCCAGCAACGGCTGTGCCGGGGCCAGGTCCCACCGCGGTTTCAACCGGCCCACCACAACAGTCGCAGGAGCAGATCCATCCATTCGGTCAAATGCCACAGCACCAGGCCACCCAGCGCCACAAAATACCCCACGGCCACCACACTCATCAGATAGGCCGCCCAGATCATCCAGCCGTCTTCTTCCAGCAGGCTGAACGCCAGGAGGATGATGGCGTAGCTCGGGAGCGTGTTCGACCCGAAAAACGGCGGCGAGGGCAACGGCAGGGCCATCAACATCGCCAAAAAAGCGATCAACCAACCGTGAAACCGCCGCGCCCAAGGCCGGCGAATCCAACCCGTCCGACGCGGCCGGATCACCTTCTCGATCCACCGGCAGACCCTCAACCCGCCGGTCAGAATGGCCTGCCGCGTCCGGGGATGCAGCGGGCGGTCACCCAACCGGGCCGGCAGACGCGGCACCCGGCCGGAGCTCATCCGCAGGGCCAGGATCGCGATCATCGGCCCGGCCACCGTGCTCAGACCGGGCACCGACACCCAGGCCACAAACGGCAGCGCCAGCAACACCATCACCAGCCAGCCGCCGCGGCCGCCCGTCGCCGCCAGCAACCCATTGGCTGTGAGCGGTTGCTCCGACTGTGCGCGCAACAGACGTTCCAGTTGCCGGGAGAGCGGCTCGTGGACCGACTCGTTGCCTTCCGTCTGCGGTAGGGGGGTCATCCGGATCCCTCCCGGCGCCTCTTCCGGCACCAGCCCAGCGCGGTCCTCCCGGCCGTTCAAGGTCGTTCCGCCGGCTCCGCGCCCCCTGCCTTCTTCGCCGGGGCTTCCCCGCCGGGCCGGCGCTCGCATGCCACGTGCAGGATCGAGGCCAGGATGGAAGCGACCAGAATCCCGGCCACCACTCCCAACGCCATCATCGTCGGCACCTCCACCTGCCACCAGTAAGCTTTATGTCCGTGCGGGTCCAACAACATCTTCACCCCGATGAACACCAGCACCAGCGACAGACCCGTCTTCAGGTACCGAAACAGCGCAATCAGATTCGCCAGCACGAAATACAACGAACGCAGGCCCAGTATCGCAAACACATTCGACGTGAACACAATGAATGGCTTGGTGGTGATCCCGAAAATGGCCGGGATCGAATCCACGGCAAAAATCAGGTCCGTGGTCTCCACCATCAGCAGTACCAGCATCAGCGGCGTGATCGCCGTCCGGCCGGCCTGCCGCACAAAAAACCGTTGTCCGACGTAATCGCTGGTGACCGGAAACCAACGGCGCGCCGCCCGAAGCACCGGATTGCGCTCCGGATGCACCCCTTCCTCGCGGCTGAAGAGCATCTTGACCCCGGTGACCACCAGGAACGCGCCGAAGATATACAACGTCCAAAGAAATCGCTGCACCAGGGCCGCCCCCGCGGCAATCATGATCCCCCGCATCACCAAGGCGCCCAGAATCCCCCAGAACAGAACCCGGTGCTGATACTCCGGTGGAACGCGGAAGTACGCGAAGATCATCGCGATGACGAACACGTTGTCCATCGAAAGGGACAACTCGACCAGGTACCCGGTCAGGTACTCCAACGTCTCCTGGTGCGTCCATCCTTCCACCATGCGGGGGGCGACGACCAGGCCGAAAACCAGCGACATCCCCACCCACAAGCACGTCCAGCACAACGCCTCACGAAACCGAACCACGTGGGCGTGGCGATGGAAAACACCCAGGTCCAGGGCCAGAAAAAAGATAATGCACGCAATGAAAACGGCCCACTGCCAGGGCGGAACTCCGATCCAGGCTTCCATCGTTCAAGCGCGACCAGGCGCGACCCCGCGCACGGCTGCTGACGCGGCCTCAGCCGGTTGACCCGCCACCGGTTGGCCGGCCACCGGCTGACCGATGGCCGGGCGCTGCCCCTTGTACAGCCACAACACCAGCGCAGCCGCGATGTAGATGCTGGAGTAGGTCCCGGTGATGATCCCGACCAACAGCGTGAACGCGAAATCGTTGATCACCGGCCCGCCCAACACATAGAGCGCCAGCGCCGAGAGGAAAGTGGTCCCTGAGGTGATCAGTGTCCGGCTGAGCGTCTGGTTCACCGCTTGATTGATGATGTCGCGGAACGAACCCCGCATGCCCAGCCTCAGATCCTCCCGGATCCGGTCGAACACCACCACGGTGTCGTTGACCGAGTAACCGATGATGGTCAGGAACGCGGCGACCGTGGTGGCATTCATCTGGTGCTGCGCAAGGAAATACCAGCCCAACGTCATGAACAGGTCGTGCAGCGTGGCCACCACCGCCCCGAGCGCGAACGGAAACTCGTAGCGGAACGCCAAATAAACCAGAATGCCCAACATGGCCAGGCCCGCCGCCACAATGGCCGACTGCAGGATCTCCCGCCCGATCACCGGCCCGATCGTGTCCACGCCCAGGACCTTCCAATTGGCCTCCGGAAACTGCCGCCGCAACTCCTCGACCACCCGGTGAGCCAGGCTCTCCACGTCCTCATCGCCCGCGTTGCGGGGCGACCGGGCGGTGATGCGCAGCGTGTCGCTTCCCGTGCCCAGGTCCCGCTGGTAGCCCACCAGCACGTCCCCGCCACTGGCCGCCGTGGCCGCTGCCCGCAGCCGGTCCACCTCCACCCGATGCTCCGGATCGAATGCCAGCGTGATGTCTGCCCCGCCCGTGAACTCCACTCCCAACACATCCATCCCGCGCACGAAGATGCCGTACCCGTTGCCCACCAGGATCAGCAGCCACGAGGCAATGAACGCCGGCCTGGCCCATCGCAGGAAATCAAACCGGGTCTGCCGGATCAGTTGCAACATGCGCAGCGACCGCAACCAGCCGCGGTCCACCATGAAATCGAAAATCAGGCGCGAGACGAACAGCGCGGTGAACATGCTCACCGCCAGACCGATGGTCAGCGTCACGCCAAACCCCTTGACGGGGCCGGTGCCCATGTTGATGAGGATCACCGAGGCAATCAACGTGGTCAGATTGGCGTCCAGGATGGTGCCGAACGCCTTCTCGTAACCCGCCGCAATCGCCCCGCGCAAAGACTTCCCCGCAGCCAGCTCCTCCCGGATGCGCTCGAAAATGAGCACGTTGGCGTCCACCGCCATGCCCACCGTCAGCACGATGCCCGCAATGCCCGGCAACGTCAGCGTCGCCCCCAGCGAACACATCACCCCCAGCAGGAGCAAGAGATTCAGGAACAACGCCACGTTGGCCACCACACCCGCCACCAGATAGTAGACCAACATGAAACCGCACACCGCAAGCCCGCCCACCAGGCACGCCCGAATGCCGCTGCGGATCGAGTCCGCCCCCAGGGTGGGATCCACGTCGCGCGTCTCCACCACCCGCAACGGCGCGCGCAACGGGTTCTCCAGCACATTGGCCAGTTCGATGGCCTCGCGAAGGTCAAAACTCCCCGAGATGGAGCCCGACCCTGTCAGGATCGGCTCCCGGATCACCGGCGCCGAGTACAGGACCCCGTCCAACACGATGGCCAGTTGCCGGCCCACATTTTCCCGGGTGATCTGGGCAAACAAGCTCGCCCCCTCCGGCGTGAGCTGGAAATGGATCTGCGGCTGCCCCAGGTTGTCGCGCACGACCATGGCGCTCCTGATGTAGGCACCCGTCATGCCGCGTTCCGGCCGCTTCTTCACCAGATAACGCCGCAGCGTCTTGGTGCCGTCCGGGTTGCGCCGTTCCTCTGTCAGCACCTCGTAACCGGGTTCGATCAACCCCTCCCGCAACAGCTCGTCACTGCGCGGGTGGACCAGCCGGAATTCCAGGAAGGCCGCGCGCTGCAATTGCCGCTGCGCACTCATCCGATCCGCCTCGGACAAGCCCGGCAACTGCACCAGAATCCGGTTCCTTCCCGCCGGTTGGATGATCGGCTCGGCCACGCCGAACTTGTCCACGCGCCGCCGCAACACCTCCACGGCCTGGGCCAGGGCCGTCTCCACCTCGCTTTCACTGAGATAGTTGGTCCGGGTCTCCACCTGGCCGGCCCGGTTCGTGACCGTCTCCACCGTGGCCAACCGGTTCGTGTCCATCTCCAGCAAAAAGGAGGTGCCCCCACGCAGATCCAGCCCCAAACGGATCTTTCCAGCCGCCTCACGCTGCAGCCGGTTCAGAATCGCCAGCGTGGGCTGGGACTCGCCCTCGACGTTGTAGAACGGAAAATAACGGCGGATGTCGTTGGTGCCGATCGCCTCCAGAAGGTTCGCATACGCCCGGTCGGGGCGCTGCTGCTGCAACTGCACCACCTGATACCAGATGTTCGAAAAAGTGGTGTCCTTGTTGACGGCCCGTTCGCGGAAGACCTGCACCAGGTCCCGGCTGGTGGGAGGATAAAGGTTGTAAAGCGACCAGGCGATCGCCAGGACCACCACGACCCATTTCCAAGTGTTCCGTCCCATGACAGGCACCCCGCGAATTCAGAAAACCGATGTTCCCCCGATCAGGAAGGACCCGAAGACTGCCGGATCTGCACCACCGAGGACTTCAACACCTCCAACTTCGCATCTTCGGACCGCAAAATGACCCGGTCGTCCTTCACCGAGGTGATGCGTCCGATGATCCCGCTGCTGGTGACGACCTCGTCACCGGGTTTCAGCTTCTTGAGCAATTCGGCGTGCTCCTTCTCCCGCTTGCGCTGCGGGCGAATGAACAGCACGTAAAAAATCACCACAAACAGCACGATGGGAACCAGAGAGGTCCACATCGGTGGCGGTTCCTGACCCGGCTGGGCCTGTGCCAACAAAACCAAGTTTTGAACCACGGGTTCGATCATGAGCGTCGTCACAAGTAACGGCCAAGGTACCGGTCGGCCGCGCTTTGGCAAGCGTTATGCCACGGCCCGGAACCGCCCGCGCCACCAGCTCCGCCATCCGCCCCCGCCGATCGGGCGCCCCCGCCCTGCCGGACGCGCCGCCGGATTCGGCCCTTGTAAACCGACCCGACCGGGGGTATCCACTGGTAGCGGCCACAAACGGCCGGTGCCATGAGTGACACCCTCGTCATCGTGCCCACGTACAACGAGCGGGACAACCTGCCCCTGATCGCCCAGCGCCTGCTGGCGCTGCCGGTCCGGGTGCACCTGCTCGTCGTGGATGACAATTCCCCGGATGGAACCGGTCGTCTGGCCGACGAACTGGCTGCCCGGCACCCGGAAATCCACGTCCTGCACCGCCAGCAGAAGGAAGGGCTCGGCCGCGCCTACGTGGCCGGGTTCAAATGGGCCCTCGCACACGGCTACGAGTTCGTCTTCGAAATGGACGGGGATTTCTCCCACAACCCGGACGACATCCCGCGTTTCTTGATCGCAGCGGCGCACGCCGATCTGGTCCTGGGATCGCGTTATCTCGGCGGCATCCGCATCATGAACTGGCCCCTCAGCCGGCTCATGCTCAGCAAGGCCGCCGCCACGTACGTTCGTTGGATCACCGGCATGCCCTTCACCGACCCCACCAGTGGCTACAAATGCTTCCGCCGCCGTGCCCTGGAGGCACTCGATCTCGACGCCGTCCGTTCCAACGGCTACAGCTTCCAGATCGAGCTCACCCACAAACTCTGGCGCCAGGGCATGCGGGTGGTGGAGATCCCGATCGTCTTCACCGAACGGCTCCAGGGCCACTCGAAGATGAGCGGGAACATCATCCGCGAAGCCTTCGTCATGGTCTGGCGTCTCTGGTTGCAGAACGGCATGCGCCGCCGACCACGCGTCACCCCGCCCCCGGTCGACACCGCCGCCATCCAGGCCGTGCCCCCGCCGGCGCCGCCACCACCACCCTCCGTCTGACAGGGAACAACCCGGCGCACCCCGGTCGGCGCCCCCCTTGCGCCGCTCGCCCGACCCGACCCCTCAGCGCCGCCACCAACTCGTCTTGGCCTTGATCTGCTGGGTGGCCGATTTGGACGTGAACTGCTGCACCAGCAACTGACTGCGCGCCGCCGTCAGGGCCATGATCAGATCGTCGTAGCTCAGAAAGCGGTCGGAAGGGTTCTTCGCCATCATCTTGCAGATGGCGTCGCTGGTGGGCTGGGTGATCTCCGGCACGACCAGATTGGGCGGTGTCAACGGCGTGTGCACGTGCGCCGCCACCAGTTCCTCCACCGTCGGCGCCTCGAACGGCACGTGCCCCGTGATCGCGTGATACAAGGTCCCGCCCAGGCTGTACATGTCCGAAAGAAAGGTCTCCCCCTCCCGCTTCACCTTTTCGGGCGCCACATAGTAGGGCGTGCCCCACGCACCGTCCTCGTCGGTGATCGGCGCATCCGCACGCCGCGCCAGGCCAAAATCCACCAACTTCGGCTCATTGTCCGCGTTGAACAGGATGTTACCCGGCTTGATGTCGCGGTGAATGAGATTGTGTTTGAGCATCAGGTCCAGTGCGGACGCGATCTTGATCCCAATGTCCAACACCTGCAGCTCCGGCAGGCGATGCTGCGCCTCGATTCGGGAATCCAGGCTCCCCTGGTCCGCCAGTTCCATCACCAGATACAACTGCCCGTGCCAGTTCCCGAAACTGTAGATGTGGATGATGTTGGTGTGGTTCAGCGAGGCGCAGATCCGCGCCTCCCGATAGAACGCCTCCAGTTGCTTCGGATCCTCCGCCAGCTCGGGCCGCATCAGCTTGATGGCCACCATCCGTTGCAAAACCGTGTCGTACGCGCGGTACACCTTGCCCATGCCCCCCTTGCCGATGACGCTGCGCAACTCGAAGTGCTCCAGCATCATCGGCATCATGATGGGATGACCGCACTTGGAACAGGGGACGGTGGACAACGGTTCGAGGTCACCCGGGATGAACACCTTGGTATGACAACCGTCGCAGGTGACCATCTTCAGAGGCTTGCTCGCAGTCTCGCTCACAAAAGCATTCTAACACCGGTACCGGGGCGAACAAGCGCCGCCTCGCCTCACCCGGGACCCACCCCGCCTCCCACCCCTCCCAAACAGACACCGCCACCCGAAATTCAACGCCGCAACAACCGATAGAACCGCCGCGGCACGCCCGCTGTAGAGTCCGTGACCCCGCCACCGGTGTAAAATGGACCATCCATCCCGGGCGTCACCGTCGTGAGCGTCTGCCACTGGCGCAGATCACTCGAGACCTGCACCTCGTAGCTCGTAAAAGGCAGGCCGTGCACCTGAAACTGGAACTGACCCGGGCGGACCCGGACCGGTTGGTCCAATCCCGGAGCCGGCTGGGGAAAAACCACGAAATCCACAACCGCCCCGTCGCCTGAAACGCTCACCTGCTGCCCGGGCGCGCAGTTATAACCTTCGTCCTGCAGATCCCAACACGCCAGATGCACCTCCCAGTTCTCATCCACCACCGGCATCCGATACCGCCCCGCCCGATCGGTCATGCGACCCGAACCGTAGAAGGTCTCACCGCCGAGCTGGCATCGGCCGAACACCCCGATCCCCGTGACCTCCAGCCCCCGAACGTCACGCACGGTTCCGGTGATCTGGTTCGTGGCCGGCACCGCCCGGAGATCCTGCGCCACCGCCTGACCGGGCGCCAAGCTTTGGCCGAACCGAAAGCCCGAGACCACGTGGTTGGTGAGAGCCGGGTTCAAAACCGGATCCGTCCGGAGCTGCCACCAGGAAGGGCTGCCCCCCGCAACCATGGCCGTGTAGCGGCCTTGATCGTCCGTCACCGGGTCGTGCCCATCATAAAACCGATCACCGCTCTGCCCACTCGCACGGAGCCGGATGCCCGCCAGCGGTTGACCGGACGCATCGGTCACCCGACCGTGAAACGCCGCATCAGCAGGAACGGCCTCGATCCGAATCCCGCTCACATCGCCCGTGCTGGTCAGAAAACCTTCCGGATCCGACGGAAACAGGCAGGCGTGATACGCCAGATCCTCAAAGGCCGGTTCCACGTACCAGGTCCCACCCCGAACCGCCAATGTGAACGCCCCTTCAGCATCGGTCCAACCCGGGGCAAACAGACCCGTGTCCGAATTCGCCTCCAGGAACACACCGGGCAACCCCTCGTCGGGCCGATCGGCACGCACCAACTGGCCTCGGATCGCCCGGGAAGCACTCAACAAGCCCAGATCCGCGCTCACCATCTGTCCGCTCGTCAATCCCAACACGAACAGGCTCTCCATGTCGGTCACCCAGCCCGGCTTCGCGGGAAGCACCCCATAGAACCCCGGCGGCAGGCGCAACTCGTAGCGCCCCTGCGAATCGGCCGTCACCACCTGGACGACGGACGCGTCCGCCGCCAGGTCCAGCGCCACCACCACCGCGTACGGCTGATTCGTGCCGCCACCCGTCACCACGCCCTGCACCCCCTGGCCCAAGGCCGGCAACGTAAACGTCTGAACCGCGCGAACGGGCGGGAAACGGTCCGTCGGACTGATCAGTTCCCACACGTGTGTCCCAACCGCATGCTCGAGCCAGACCTGGTAATAGTTCAGCCGCACCCTCAGATTCCCCGGGGCCGGGTCTTGATCGAACGGTACGTTCCAGTTCGTCACACCGGCCAACAAAGGCACCGTGTTGTCGGTAACCGCCACCAGCAAGGTGACCGGTTCGCCACCGTCCAACACGCCGTCGCCGTTCAGATCCAGCCCGCGTCGAATCGCCACCGTTTCCCCCGACAGCAGGCCCTGCGCGGTCAGTTCCACCATCCCGGCGTACGTCGCGGGAGCCGACGAGGGCGTCACCGACAGCGAAACCGCCGCCCCAACCTCACCCGCCGCAAACACCGCCACGGCCACTTGAAGAATCCGAACCAAGAGGGAAAAGGCAAGATTCGCCCACCAAAACCCGGTGTCGTCGGATGTGTTCATAATTCCCCGTGATGCACCCGTGACGAACCTGTTGAAGTTCTGACAACAAGGCGATCCTGACGGCCGGGGCGGACCCTGTCAAGCACCCGGCGGCGCGGGCGGTTCGTGAATCATCGGGACTCCGTTGCAAGCCGGAGGGTCATCGCAGACTTCGCGACCGCTTTTCGCCCGGCCTGGCCGCGCCGGCGGTCCGAAAGCGGGCCACGGGACCATGGGCCCTGCGTCCCGACCCCCCTGGCGCGATCCTTCGGCGCAGGCGGGGAGCCACCCGACAACCCGCAAGCCACCCCGGCCGCGAGGGCCAGACCCTCCACACCCGCGGCAGGCAGCCATCCCCCGCGCCACACTACGCGGCGCGGTCCCAATCCGTTCGCAAGTGGAGTGCGCAGGCAGATACGAAGCCCACCGGCGGGGCGCGGGTCTGACGGGGACACACCCGCGGAAACAGCAGCGGCAGCAGCCCGTCCAAGGGCCATCATCCGGAAGCATCGTCAACTGCACGGGACCGGCTGTGCACGGGCCCCGCCACGGGCGGGCCCCGGACGCGAGGTCATTTCTCACCGGCTGCTTCCAGGCGCCGTTCCTTCCGCCACCACAACCACGCGATGAACGTGCTCACCTCGTACAACAGGTGCACCGGCAACGCCATCAACAGCATCGTGAACGGATCGCCCGACGGCGTCAGAAACGCACACAGCACCAGCTCCACCACCACCCAGTACGACCGGAAGTTCTTCAGCTTCTCGTAATCCAGCAGGCCCACCTTGACCAACGCCAAGAGCACGATCGGCAGCTCAAAGCTCACCCCCATCACCAGCATGAACAACGACACGAACGTGACGTAATCCTCCGCCCGCCACTCGTCTGCACGGAATCCCAGCCAGGCCGAGAACTGCACCGTCGCGCTCAGGGCCACCTCCAACATCACGAAATAACAGAAGGCCATCCCCAGAAGAAACAGCACCCCCCCGATGGCCAGCGCCCGCAACACGAACCGCTTCTCGTGCACCTTCAGGGCCGGCAATACGAATTCGCCGATGAAATACAACATGAACGGCAGCGCCAGCACCAACCCCCCGTACAGGGCCAGCTTGATTGCCACCATGAACGCGCTGATCGGACTGTAGTTCTTCAGAAGGACGAACGTGTCCGGCTCAGGCGCCTGGGGACGTTCCTCCGGCCGCAGGGAAAGCACCCAACGCCCGTCCACCTGCTCCGGCACCACCTGCAGCGCCTGCACATTGGTGGCCAACCCACCCAACCAACGCTGCGCCACTGACCGGTCCACTCGCGCAAGCACGTTGGTCCCCCACTCCACCGTCAGGACACTGGAAGGGGCGGGGGTGTGAAAGCGGGACGCAACCTTCAGCGGATAAACCAGGAACCGTACAAGCTGGTTGCCGGCAACCAGACAGACCAGCATCCCCACGGCCAGCGAGGCGAACACCTTGATCAGCGTCCAACGCAGGTCCTCAAGGTGTTCCAAAAACGGCTTGACCGGACCTCCTTCGCTCTCCTCCTCGTCCAGCCAAATCTCCTCGGTCTCGCCGGCCATCGAAGATGGTCCGTTCCCCGGATCAGGCAGCCGAACTCAGGCACCCGGCGTGGAAGTGGGTGCGCCGGCACCCGGAGGAGCGGAAGCCCCCTGGTTCGGCGGCGGATTGACCGGCCGCGGGGGCGGCGGAGGCGGTTCTTCGATCACTCGTTCCAGCTCGTTCTGAACGTCCTGCGTCGCCTTCTTGAATTCTTGAATACCCTTGCCCAAGCCACGCGCCAGCTCCGGCAACTTCTTCGCCCCGAACAGCAGGAGCAGAATCGCCAGGATGCAGATCACCTCGCCCCACCCCAGGAACGCCAACATGATCCCGTTGCTCATGACACCTCTCTACACCTTTCTGCCTTGCGACCCCGAGTCTCTGCCGTCCGCCAGGTGTTCGCCTTCTGAATCCACCCACCGGCGCTGACAACCTCCCGGTATCCCGTCCGGAAAGAGCTGCTCCGCCGAATGGGCCACAACCGAGCTACTCTAGTGCAGGAATCCGGCCTCGTAAAGCCCCTGAACCACAGCACACAGACTTCACCGCGGCGGCGTCAACAAAACAAACTCGGCGCGCCGGTTCTTCCGCCACGCCTCCTCGTTGTGGCCGGGGTCCACCGGCCGATCCTCCCCATAGCTGATGGTGACGATCCGTTCGGGTTCAATCCCGGCCGCCAGAAGGACCTCCCGCACCGCCAGCGCTCGTCGCTCGCCCAGCGCGCGGTTGTATTCCTCCGTGCCCCGCTCGTCACAGTGTCCCTCGATGATCACCGCATGAAACGGATTGGCCTTCAGGTGCGCCGCCACCACGTCAATCTTCGGCCGCTCCGAATTCTTGATCACCGAGCTGTCAAAATCGAAGTACACCGTCTGGGCCTTGAAGGTCTCCCGATCCTGCGGCCACCCCTCGTAATTGCCCCGCGGCGGCAGGGGCGTCCCCACCGGACTCGGCAGTTCCGCACCCGTGACACCCGGCCCCCCCGGCGCCCCGATGATCCCGCCCGGCGGGGGTTCACTCGGACCCACCCGTGCCGGGGCAGGAAGAGGTGTGATCCCCTGCGGACTCCGCCGGCAGCCGGTCACCGATCCCACCAGCACCAGCGCCAGCACGCCCACCACAAAAAACCGTGCATGTTTCATGTTCGTAGACTCCGTCCGGATACCACCTACCGCGCCCAACTCGGTTGCGAGCTGTTGCCCGGAACCCGCGCGACATCCTTGACCTGCCGCGTGGCCACGTCAAGTAAAGACAGGACCTTCCGGCCCCCCACCCGGCGCGTGAACACCAGCGTGCGCGAGTTCGGCGCCCAACTCGGATCCTCCCCGCTCACCAACACCGTCGCCGCCCCGCCCTCGGCCGGCACCACGCAGATCTCGAACCCTCCCATCTGGGCGGTGAACGCAATCCACTTGCCGTCCGGCGACCAGTCCGGCTCGGAGGGATTCGCAACCCCGGCCGTCACGATCCGCTGCACCGATCCCCCATCCGGCGAAATCCGGGCCAGCACGCGCCGCCCGTTCTGGCGCGTGGCAAAACAGATCCATCGCCCGTCCGGCGACCACGTGGGCGAGGACTCGTCCTCGCGGCTGAAGGTCAATCGCTTCAACCCGCTGCCATCCGCACGCGCCACGTACAGTTCCGTGGCGCCGTCCCTGCTCAGGATCATCGCCAGACGCTGCCCGTCCGCCGAAAGCGCCGCGCTGGTGTTCAAACCGGGATGTCCCGCCACCACCTCCCGCCGGCCCGTCGTCAAATCGTGTCGCAAGATGTCCGGATTGCCGCTCTTGTAACTCGTGTAGTACAGCACCAGGTGACCCGGCAACCAGCACGGCGCCGCTACCAGCGACCGGTCCTGCGTCACTGCACGCGCACCGTGACCATCGTAGTCGCTCACGTAAACCTCGCTCGTGCCGCCGGACTCCACCTTGAACGCAATCCGCGTCTGCGCGATCCCCGGCCGGCCCGTCACCGCCAGGACCACGTCGTCGGCCATCGCATGCGCCTGCTGGCGCAGCGTCCCCCCGTTGTAAACCCGGGCCCACAAGGTGACCTTCGACTCCCGATCCAGCAGCGCCCCCTCCAGACCGCTGCCGCTCCTGCCGCCCTTCAGCTCGAACAGCGCCGTGTCCGTTCCCGTGACCTGGAAACCCGCCACCTCCAGATCGAACCGCAGCACCGAGGCCGCCTCCCCTTCGAATCCGCTCAGGGCAATCGGAATCGGCCGGCCCGTCCCCGGCTGCCACAACACCTCCTTCCGAATCTGGATCTCCTGGGCCAGGCCCGTCCCGGCCCAAGCCCAGAAACCCCACACCAACCACCAACCGGTCGCAAACAGGTCGCGTTTCATCCCGTCAATCGTTTCGCTCTCAGGTTGAAATGAATGGTAAAGGTCCGGCGATCCTCCCGGCTCCCGGCCGGGAATTCCCTCCCGATCGTCCGTACCCGGTCCAACGTCCGCTGCACCGAGGCGTCCACGTCCGGATGCCCCGAGCCCCGAATGATCCGCGCCGACAACACCGTCCCGTCCCGCGCAATCGTCACCGAGGCCACCACCGTCGCGTCCTCCACATCCAGACCCGGCGGCACCAACCACGCCCGCGTGTACACCGTCTTCACGTACTGGGCATAATTCGCGTACGCCTCCCCACCCGGGCCCGGCACCCCCACCTCGGTGCTCGACCGCGCCAGCTCCTCCAACCGGCTCAGCGCCTGTTGCAACGCCTCCTGACGGGACCTCACCTCCGCCTCGTCCGCGCGGCTGCCGGAACTCTGCCGACCCTCCGCCGGACGCCGCACCAGCCGCGTGCTCACCTCCGGCAACCGGCGGGTCGCCCGAGCGCTCGGTTCCGGTCGCGGTGCCGGTTCCACCCGCGGTTCCGGCGCCGGTTCAGGCTGCCTTTCCGCGCGGGGCGGTTCCCGGCGCACCGTCGGTTCAGGGGGCGCCTGCTCGGGCGGTTTCGGTTGGGGCGGCGGCGGCTGAACCTCACGCCGGCCCCCCCGGAAATCCGGTTCGTCTACCAACCGCAACGGCACGAACTCGATCACCGGCAGATCCGGCAACGACCGGTCCGGCGCACGAAACGCCGGCCCCAGCAGCAGCACCGCCAACAACAGCGCGTGCAGCGCCAGCGATACCGCCAAACCCCGCCGTTGCCAACGGTCCATCATCGTCGCACCGCCTCGGTCCGCAGCGAAAACCGCGTGATCCCGTGCCGCAGACAACGGTCCAACAACGCCGCCACGTGCTTGTACGGACCGTTCTCGTCGGCACGGATGTACACCACCAGATTCGGGTTCGCCCGGTACTCCGCCGCCAGTACCGCCTCCAACTGATCCAATCGCAGCGGACGTCGGTCCAGAACGTACACCCCCTGCGCGGTGATCTCCACCGTTCGAACCAACCGCGGATCCAACGGCACGTCCGGCTGCCCGCCCTGCGGCAGCTTCAACGGCAGGCTCTGCTCCAACAACGGCGTGGTGATCACGAAAATGATCAACAACACAAACGCCAGATCCAGCAGCGGCGTGATGTTGATCTCGCTCAGCGTCACCAGGTGCGTGCGTTGGCTGAACCGGCGCATGCGCTGCCTCCCTGCCGCGGCGTCACTCCTCCGTCAGGTACTCCGTCTCCATCCGCGAGGCCAGTTCCTGCGCGAAGTTGTCCAGCTCCACCGTCAACACGCGCAAGTGATGCACCAGCCAGTTGTAGCCGAACATCGAGGGGATCGCCACCAACAACCCCGCCACCGTGGTACTCAAGGCGGCCGACACCCCCGGCGCCATCGCGGTCAGCGTCGCCACCCCCTGCTGCGCCACGCCGGCAAACGTGCTCATCACTCCCCACACCGTCCCCAACAAACCCAGAAACGGCGCCCCGCTCACCGCAATCGCCAGCAGGATCAGTCCCGACTCCAGCTTCAACGCCTCCTGCGCCACCGCGTTCTCCAGCACCCGCTTCACATGCTCCATCCCCTTCAGGGAAAGGTGCCGGCGGCGGGTCTCGCCATCCGCACCCCGCAATCGCGCGTCCAACTCCGCGCATCCCGCCCGGTAAACCACGAACAACGGACAGCCCTCCGCCTGCACCCGGCGATCGAACAACTCCAGAACCCGTTTTTGCGACCGAAACGCCTCCAAAAAGTACTGGTTCAGTTTCCGCGCCCGGCGCATCTGCATCGCCTTCGAGATCATCACCGACCACGCCATCACCGAAAACAGGAATAAACAGACGATGATGACCTTCGCCTCCGGCCGCGTCTGGCTCCAAACGTAAACAAGCTCCCACTCGGTGGACACCGGACGCGCCACCGCGGCGGCAAAAAAAAGGGGCCACTTCATATCCACACGTCTCGTTGACCGCTCCCAGTCGTGAGGAACCGATGCGCCGGGCGGAACGTGACGCGGACCCGGATCCTTCTCCGGATCCTTCAGCCGCGCGCATTCATAACGCCGGCCGCCTGCCGGCGCAACCCTTTCCCACCCGCCGGCCTCCGCTGCAACTCGAAAAGCCGCGTGCAACCCCCGCCGGTTCCCTCCAGACGAAACCGGCGGCCCCCCTTTCTCCGGAGAGCCGCCGGTCCTTGGGAGCGGAGAACGGGTGTGCTCCGCAGGAAACAGGCGCCTCAGACGCCCTTCTGGATCATCAGCTTCAACAGGTCGCCCACCCGGCAGCTGTACCCCCACTCGTTGTCGTACCAGCTCACCAGCTTGAAGAACCGCTTGTTCAGCTCGATGCCCGAGCCCTCGTCAAAGATGGATGACAACGGGCAATGGATGAAGTCCGTGCTCACCACCTCCTCGTTGGTGTAGCCCAGGATGCCCTTCAAATAGGTTTCGCTGGCCTTCTTCATCGCCGCGCAGATCTCGGCGTAGCTGGTCTCCTTGACCGTCCGCACCGTCAGGTCCACCACCGAAACGGTCGGCACGGGCACCCGGAAGGCCATGCCCGTCAGTTTGCCCTTCACCTCCGGCAGCACCAGGCCCACCGCCTTGGCCGCACCCGTCGAGGAGGGGATCAGGTTGATCGCGGCCGTCCGGCCGCCCTTCCAATCCTTGCGGCTCGGCCCGTCCACCACCTTCTGCGTCGCCGTGTACGCGTGCACGGTGGTCATCAGACCCTCCTCCACGCCAAAGCCCTCCTTCAACAGCACGTACACCAGCGGCGCCAGACAGTTCGTCGTGCAAGACGCGTTCGACACGATGTGATGCTGCGCAGGGTCGTATTTGTCGTGGTTGACCCCCATCACCACCGTCAGACAGTCGCCCTTGGCCGGCGCGGTGATGATCACCTTCTTCGCCCCGGCCGCCAGGTGACCCTTCGCCTTCTCCACGTCGGTGAACAACCCGGTGGCCTCGATCACCACCTCCACACCCAGGTCCTTCCACGGCAACTGCGAGGGGTCCTTTGCGCTGACCACCTTCATCTTGTGGCCGTTCACGATCAGAATGTCGTCGTCCGGACGATCCGGGGTGGACTTTTCCGAAGCGATGGTGCCCTGGAACCGGCCCTGGGTCGAATCGTACTTCAGCAGGTAGCCGAGATTGTCCGCAGGGACGATGTCGCCCACGGCCACTACCTCGATGTCCCGACCCACCATCCCCTGTTCCACCAGGGCCCGATACACCAAACGGCCGATCCGGCCGAACCCGTTGATTGCAACTTTGACTGCCATAGAATCCTTCGTCCTTTCGTTCTTGTGACCCGCAAATTTAAGCAAAAATCATAGATGAAGCCGCCCCCGGGTCAATGCGCTTTTCCCATCCCCATGATCCCGGGTCCGTTGACAGTCCCCGCCCTTCGGATAAGATGCCCCGTCAAGTGACCATGAATCGTCAACCGCATGTGGCCGTGGTCGGTGCGACGGGCGCCGTCGGCATCGAAATGATCCGTACGCTGGAACGGAGGCATTTCCCCCTCAGCCGGCTGACGCTGCTGGCGTCGGCCCGTTCCGCCGGCAAACGCATCCCCTTCCGAGGGGAGGAAATCCCCGTTCAGGAATTGCGCGCCGATTCCTTCCGCGGGATTGACCTGGCGCTCTTCAGCGCCGGCGGCAGCGTTTCCAAACAGTTCGCCCCCGAGGCCGTCAAGGCCGGATGCGTCGTGGTGGACAACTCCAGCGCCTTTCGCATGGACGATTCCGTCCCGCTCGTCGTCCCCGAGATCAACGGCGAGGACGTCCGCTGGCACCGCGGCATCATCGCCAACCCCAACTGCACCACCGCCATCACCCTCATGGCCCTCTACCCGCTCCACCAAGCGTTCGGCTGCCGCCGCATCTTCGCCTCCTCCTACCAGGCCGTCTCCGGCACCGGCGCCCGCGCCATCGCCGAACTCGAGCGGCAGGTCCGCCAGATCGTCAACGGGGAACCCGTCACCCGGGAGGTTTACCCCCACCAGATTGCCTTCAACGTGCTGCCCCACGTGGACAGCTTTCTGCCCAACGGCTACACGCGCGAGGAAATGAAACTCGAAAACGAAGGGCGCAAAATCATGCATCACCCCACCTTCCGCGCCAGCGTGACCTGCGTGCGCGTCCCGGTGTACCGCGCCCACTCCGTCGCCGTCAGTGCGGAATTCGAAAAACCCGTCTCCGTGGAGGCCGCCCTGGACGTGCTCCGCCAGGCCCCCGGCCTGGACGTCATTGACGATCCGGCCCGCTGCGAATACCCCATGCCCCTCCATCAGGCCGGCAAGGACAATTGCGCCGTGGGCCGGATTCGCAAGGATTGCGCGCTCGACAACGGACTCTGCTTCTGGGTCTGCGGCGATCAGCTCCTCAAAGGCGCCGCCCTCAACGCCGTCCAAATCGCCGAGCTCCTCCTGGCCACCTGAACCGAGGTCCACCCCCCGGCCGGTTCAACCCTCTGGCCCGTCCTCTCCGCGGACAACGCCGCCCGAGGGGGTCTCACCCAAGCTCACGCACCCACCGGTGCCGGCCGGCGTGTGGCGAACCATTCCCACGTCAACTCCAACCCGTCTGCCAGCCGGTGACGCGGCTCGTACCCCAGCCATTCCCGCGCCAGGCTGATGTCCGCCAGGGAGTGCCGCACGTCGCCCGGCCGGAAATCCTCGTAAACCGGCCGCGCCGGCTCCAGCTCCGGCCGCCACCGTTTCAACCCGGCCACCAGAATTCCGTACAGCTCGTTCAGCGTCGTGCGCTCGCCCACCGCAATGTTGTAAACCCGGTGCACCGCCCCGGGCCGTTCCACCGTCGCGGCCAACAGATTCGCCTGCACCACATTGCCCACATAACAAAAATCCCGGGAAGTCTCCCCGTCGCCGTACACCGTCACCGTCCCCCCGCGCCACAACGCCTCCATCCAGCGCGGAATCACCGCCGCATAGGGACCGTACGGATCCTGGCGCGGCCCGAACACGTTGAAATACCGCAGCCCGATGCATTCCAGTCCGTACACGCGGCCCCACGTGTCCGCGTAGATTTCATTCATCCACTTCGTGGCCGCATAGGGCGACAGCGGCCGTCCGATCCGGTCCTCACGTTTGGGCAAACCCGGCTCGTCCCCGTACACCGAACTGCTGGATGCATACACAAACCGCCGGACCCGCGCCTGCCGCGCCGCCTCCAGCAACTCCAGTGTCCCGGTCACATTCGCCCGGTGACTCGCCCGCGGTTCCGCAATGGACCGGGGCACGCTCCCCAGCGCCGCATGATGCAAAACATACTCCACCCCCTCGCACGCCGCCGCGCACACCGCCGGATCCGCTATGTCGCCCTCCACCACCCGGCACCGCGCCCACTGCTCCGGCGTCACCCGCTCCCGCACCGCATCCAGATTCTCCCTCTTGCCCGTGCTGAAGTTGTCCAGCGCCACCACCGTTTGATCCAGCAAGAGCAGTTGCTCCAGCAGGTGCGATCCTATGAAACCCGCCGCGCCCGTCACCAGCCACCTCGCCGGCCGGGCGCGGAGCTTTTCCAGCGTCTGTTCGTACCGGTCCATTTCGGCTCCCTCGCAAATCAGCCCGTAAACGCCGGGCCAACCTGCCGAAAAAACCCCATCGCTGGAAAGCCCTTTCCCGGCGCGCCCCTGCCCGTCACTCCACCCGCTCCAGCGCACCGGCGTCCCGCCGCGCCCCAACCGGCCGCCGCCCGGCAAAATCCCTGAGAAACGGCCCGTCGAATTCCCAAGCGTACAGCTCCTCGATCGTCGTGTCAGCCTCCCGCAGCGTGCCGAGCGCAATCCGCACGAAATCCAGCCACCCATCCAGCCAGCGCCCTTCCGGAGCCCCTCCAACGTGCAGATCCCCGTCGTTGGCCAGTGAAACGGTGGCGTCCGGCCCGGTCGCCTCGCCCGCCTGCCGGCCGTCCACGTACAACCTCAACCGTCGCCCGGCCCGGTCCAACTCCGCCACCACATGATGCCAGTCACCGTCATGCACTGCGCTCCCGCTCAGCACCCGCCAGCCGCCCTCCACCGGACCCACCTCGAATCGCACCCGCCCATCCTCCGTCAGGGCCAGGCTGTAGCCCGTGCCACGCCGTTTCTCCACCAGCACCGCCCCCGCCCGGCCCGCAACCGTCCGGAACACCACCTCGATCAGCAAACCGGAACGATGCACCTGCGGATTCCGCAACGCCTCCCCTTCCACCACGTGCGGTTCCGGCTGCGGATTCTCGTGCCGGCTCCGCTTCAGATCCGTGAACCGAAACGGACGCATCATCTCCGCATGAGACACCCGCGCATACATCCGCCGCTCCGCTCGAAACCGCAGCGCCCCGCGCGTCCAATCCTCCAACCACCCCACCTCGTAGTCCTCCGCCCGGCCGTTCACCACCTGCAACGGATGGGTCGGCCGCTGATCATACGTGTCCCGCGAAACGTGATAGTCCGTCAGATACCAGTGTTCGTCCGGAATCACCGTGGGATCCCCGCCCGGCGCGTAAAAGTGCCATTCCCCCACCACATCCGACAGCGCCCACGGCACAAACACCCGCGCCCCGCCGTCAATCGCAGGCGAGCCCGCCCGGGGCCGGAAATCTCCGTGCTCCGGATCCTCCAACACCGGCTCCCGGCTGACCACCCCCAGGTCACAGGCCAGACTCCCCTGCTCCAGCAACACCCTGCGGAAATCGTCGAACCCGGACAACCACCGGCCCGAGGGCTCCAACACACCCATCTGCCCGAAATCATGAAACACATTCCGGGCGTAAGCGTTCAGCTCCAGTGCGTACCGAACCTTCGAAGGCTGCCACTGGCGCACCTCACCCTCCGGGCGCGACCGGGCCGGGTCCGCATGCCGAAGTACATGGGTCCCGATCCCCTCCCACACGTTGCCCAGATACTTGTTCCGGCCCGCCCGCGGTTCCTGCCGGCGCGAGCCGGTGTGAAAGTTGTAAACCGTGTTGTGAAAGAAGGTGTTCTGATAGCTGATGATTTCCTGAAACGCCGAGCAATTCACCACCGGGCCCTTCGGATCCCGGCCCCGGCCCCACGCGATGTTGTTGAAATGATAATTCTTGAACGCCCCGTCCAGATAATACGCGTGACCAAAGCCGGCATCCGTCCCCGTGTACCGATTCCAATGTCGGTACCCCAGCGGATTGTGCACCACGTTGTTGAACACATACGCCGGTCCACCCTGCCAGGTCTCGATCCCTCCAAAATCGTTACAGTTCAACAAACAATCCCAAACCTTGTTTTGATGGATCAGAATTCGCGTGAACGGCACGTCGCCCCAGGCACCGTTTCGTTTGCCGCCGACGACATCGATCCCCTGCGCATAGGTCCGTTCGATGACATTGCCGGCGATCTCCACCGTACGAGCCCCCGCCACCTCGATCCCGATCCCGTTGCTGTACCGCGACGGACGTCGCGCCGTCTCGCAGGATCGGTTCCGGTAAATCCGCACGTCCCCCAGCCGGCCCCGCAAATCCGCATATCCCCAGGCACCACCGTCGCATACCGAAAAAATCCCGTGATCCGTGAACCGAACCTCGTTGTCCTCGATGCGCACGCCATCCACCACCTGGCCCCGTTCCACCGACCGGATGCGCACCGGCATCACCACATGTTCGAACCGGCAGTTCGCAATCCGGATGTCCCGGCCCTCGCCCCAGATCCACACGCACCCCGGATGTTGCTCCGGACGCAGCAACCACGGCACCGTCCGAAAATCCCACGGCGGAGCCGTCAGATCCCAGTGCGGCGTGGTGAACCGGAATGTCAGGCCCGTGATGTGCAGATGCTCCACCCGGCGACCCTCCACCAGATTGCTCCACCGGCCCACCTCCACCTGCGCCACCCGCGGATCCACCCCCTCCGGCAGCCGCAAATACAACCGCCCCCCGCGCCCCCGCCGTTCGAACCAAAACTCGCCCTCCGGATCGTCCAGGTAATGCGGCTTGTCCTCCAGGTAATACCGCATCCCCCGCATGATCACACCGTTCGTGCCGCCACCCGTCCAACCCGCAAAACCCAGCCCGTGCCGCTCCAGATCCACCACCTCCACCTCCGTCGGGTACGGGGCGCTCATCACCCAGCCGAACTCCGTCCATACCAGCGCACCCAGGAAATACCCGACCGGTTTGTCCCGTATGTGCGGCGTGTCGATCCCCAGGTGCAAAAAACGGCCCTGACGATTCGTCGTCACGTTCCCGAACGGCCGACCCGGATTCTCCCACTCCCACCATTCGCTCTTCACATCGTCCGGGTTCGAAACCTTCCAGTTCGGCGTCCGGGCCAGCGGAATCCGTTTCACCCCGCCCGGGGCATCGGCCCACCAGACCGATCGCGGCAACCAGTCCACGTCCGCCCACCATACCTTCTCCGGCTCCGGAATGTCCGGGTGCGTCGCGCCCCGCACCCAGTTCGTCACCCGCTCCGACCCGCAAATCACCGCCTCTCCGCTTCCCCACGCGGGATCGCTCGTCAACCGGATCGGTTCCCCCGCCCGCCCCGTATCCCGCACCACCAACCGACCCCGATACACCACGCCCCGCTTGAAAACATAGGTGTGCACGCCCCGCTCCGCCGCCGCGCGCCCGGTCGCATTCAGATCCCAGGGATGATGCCGCCACGGCCGGTCCGGCTCGTCCCCAGGGTTCCCGTCATCCCCCTGCTCGTAATCGATGTACCGAACCGATCCGCCCTTTTCGAACCGGAACGGCCGCGGTTGCCACCGCAAATCCCCACGGGGATCCACCTCCGCATGCTCCTCCTCCCAACTCCACCGCGCCGCCCCGGCCTCGGCCGCTCGAGCGGTACCCAACACCAGGATCAGCGCACCCTTCACGCACGCGGCCCGAAAGCCGCCTCTGTACCACGCCCGCATGAACCGCATGCTACCCCCGCCCATTGCCGCGCGCCAACCCTTCCGCCTCCACCGGCTCGCCCCCTTCGGCCACCCCTGACAACCGGTCGGACCGTCTCCACAACAGGTCTTTCCTTTTGCCCATCCGCAGGGCCTTTGTCCGGCTCTTGCGCCTTCTGGCTTCCCGACGCGTGCCGCCCACCTCACGCCGCCCCGGCAGAGCGGGCATTGGGTGCCAGCCTCCCCCAATGAGCCGGCCTTTCAGGCAGACCAGGGATCATCCGTCCATCCGCCAGGTCCCGGCAGTCCCGCGGAGCATGCCCTCGAGGACCCAACCCTCGGACAGCGCCGGTCTCCGCATTCCCGGAGAGAAACCCCTGTTCCGGACGCGTCTCCCAACGCACTCCCCCCAGCCCCCCGTGAGAGAACACATCGGGAATGCCCACGGTCCTGCCGCCCGTTGAACACTCGAAGGCCGGCACGAAAACGAACCCCGGACTGGCTTCCGTCGCCAGTCAAACTATGCTGCCGGCATGAGCACATCTGGAATGCCCGAATTCTCCAGGATCGCCCCCGATGTCAAACTCGGACGGGATGTACGCATCCACGGGTTCGTCAACTTGTACGGATGCGAGATCGGTGACGAAACCCGGATCGGCACGTTCGTGGAGATCCAGAAGAACGCGCGCATCGGGGCGCGCTGCAAGATCTCCAGTCACACCTTCATTTGCGAGGGCGTGATCATCGAGGACGAATGCTTCATCGGACACGGCGTGGTCTTCATCAATGATCGTTACCCCCGGGCGGCCAACCCGGACGGCACGCCCCAGAGCGAAAAGGACTGGCAGGTGATACCCACGCGCGTCTGTCGCCGGGCCTCAATCGGCAGCGGTGCCACCATCCTCTGCGGCGTCACCATCGGGGAGGGCGCCATCGTGGGCGCGGGCAGCGTGGTCACGCGCGACGTGCCGCCCCGTACCATCGTGGCAGGGAACCCGGCCCGGGTGTTGCGACCCGTACCGGCGCACACGCCATAGGATCGGCCCGGCTCCGGCGCCGGCCTTCCGCGGCCAGGGGACGCACCGCTCCGGTTTCAGGCGCCTGGTCCATCCGCTCATGCAGTTCACCATCGTCACGCCGAGTTACCGCCCCGGTCCGTGGCTGAGGCTCTGCATCGCCTCCGTGGCCGACCAGGGCGTACCTGCGGAACATATCATCCAGGACGCAGGTTCCGACGACGGCACATTGGACTGGGTCCGGGCCGATCCCCGCGTGCAGCTCCATGTGGAGCCGGACGGCGGCATGTACGATGCCATCAACCGCGGGCTCCGTCGGGGCACCGGCGAGATTTGTGCCTGGTTGAATGCTGATGAGCAGTACCTGCCCGGAGCGCTCCGTGCGGTGGCGGCCTGGTTCGAGGCACATCCGGACGTGGATGTGGTCTTCGGCCACGTGGTGATGGTGGACGCGCAGGGGCGTTACCTCTTCCACCGGAAGGTCGAACCGCCACGCCTGGCACACACCTGGACCTGTCACCTCGGCACCTACAGCTGCGGAATGTTCTTCCGGAGGCGGCTGTTGGATCCCGGCGGCTTTTGGCTCGACCCCGATTGGCGTTGCGGCGGGGACGGCGAGTGGATGGTCCGCCTCCTGCGCGCCGGGGTGCGCATGGGGACACTCGGAAGATTCACCTCCGCTTTCACCTGGACGGGAAGCAACCTCAGCCGTCAGGAGCAGGCCCGGGCCGAGTGGCGTCGGCTCCGCCAAAGCGCCCCTTTATGGATGCGCCTGCTGGCGCCCTGGTGGATGCTCACGCACCGGCTGAGCCGGTGGTGGCACGGCTGCTACCGGCAGGAACCCTTCGAGTTCGCCATCTACACGCTGGAAAGCCCCGCGCAACGTCAGATCCGGCGCGTGACCCGCCCGGTGGGGTATTGGTCGGAACCGACCGCCTGAACCCGGCCGGATCTTTCCGGACCATCCCTTCCCACCGGCTCAGAAGACCCGGCTCAACCAGAGCCAGACGTGTGCGGTTTCCTGCCACCACCACGCCAGGACCGTCCCCAGCGGAGCCACACCGGTCAACAGCGGCAGACCCACCATGGGCACAATCAGGTTGCCCAGGACAATGATCACCCCCGAGAACAACACGCCCTGGCTGGTGATGTCCGTCTGCCGGGTTTGCGAGAGAACCTGGCAGGTCAGCGTCAGATGAAAGGCATAAGCCGCACCCAACAACAAATACAGCCACTCCGGATGCCGGCCCCAGCCCCAAAAAAGATGGCCCAGGCCATAACCCGCCAGAACCAGGATCACATAGATGGGCAGGAAATACGGCGCCAGTGTCACCCACCAATTGTCCTTGCTCACGAGCACATGGCCGCCGCGTGACGTCACGCGCATCCGCTTGACTCGCCCCCCGCACAACCAGGTCGCCAGGGCATGCGTCAGTTCATGCCCGAACACATAAAGCCACATCGGCCGCGGCAACAGCCAGAAGATCACCACCCAACAGGCGACCCCGCAAAGGAAGGGCAGCCAAAAGGTCGTCGCACCGCCGGCCGCGGAAACGACATGCACCAGCGACCGCACCGCTCCCACACAGCTCGGCAGCAACAGGACCGCCACCAATGTCTTCCAGACCTTCCGCACGATTCTCATTCTGCCGACGAGGAACGTCCCGTCAGCACTTTCCTGGAAGCCGACAAGAGGAAGCCAGCAGCACATGCGGACTTGATCGTCTGCCCGAAGCAAGGTTATGACTTGACACAGGTCCATGGCCTCGCTCGCCCCCAACGGCAAGGCCGGGTGCATCGGGATGTTCCGCCCCGAAACGTTCCGGCGCGCTTCCGCGGCCTTATTCCTGGCGGTTGTTTTCCTGGCGACCGTGTGGTTGGCGGTCCTCCTTTGGACGGCAGCGGCCCCTTTGCCCGACTGGCCCCGGCTCGGGCTCCTTCTCCTCGGCGCGGCCTGCGTGGCGGTGATTGTGGCAAGCTTCGCCTGGATCCGAAAAGAAGTCGAGCGCCGGCGCCGCAGCGAGGAAGAGCTGCAGAGGTTGAACCAGGCTCTGCAAACGGCCCTCGCACGGGCGCAGGAGGCGGACCGGTTGAAGTCGGCCTTTCTCGCCACCATGAGTCACGAACTGCGCACCCCGCTGAACTCCATTCTCGGATTCACCGGCGTGCTGCTCCAGGAACTGCCGGGGGCACTGAACGAGGAACAACGCAAACAGCTCACGATGGTCCGGGACAGTGCCCGGCACCTGCTGGCCCTGATCAACGACGTGCTGGACCTTTCCAAGATCGAGGCCGGCCAGCTCAAGGTCGCACGCGCACCCTACGACGTTCGCGCGGTGGTCGAGCGTGTGGTGGCTTCCGTCCGACCCCGCGCCGAAGCCAAAGGTCTGACCTTGGAGCTGCAGACGGATCCGGCCGTGGGCCGGGCCCTAGGCGATGCCCGGCGGCTCGAGCAGATCCTCCTCAACCTGGTTGCCAACGCGGTGAAGTTCACCCAGCAGGGCGGCGTCCGCATACAGGTGGACATGGTTGAAGACGGCCGTCTTCTGAGATTCCAGGTCGCAGACACGGGTCCCGGGATCGCGCGAGAAGACTTCGACAAACTGTTTCAACCGTTTCAACAGCTCCAAACCGGGCTGGACCGACCGCACGAAGGAACGGGCCTCGGTCTGGCCATCTGCCGCCGCCTGGCCGGGCTGCTGGGCGGCCGGATCGAGCTTGAGAGCGAGCCGGGACGGGGCAGCACATTCACCGTCCTCCTTCCGTTGGAAATCCCTGAACAACCGCACCCCACCAACGCCAAAGGAACGCCACCACCATGAGACCAAGCTTTCCACCCGGGCAGGCACACCCGCAGTGGCGGTCCATCGAAGCTTTTCCACCACCCGCCGCCGAGCGTTCCCTCTGTAACACCGTCCGGGGCCGGCCGGCCGTCACCCGAAAACAGGCGCCTGTTCGAAACAACAATCCCCACCCCACCCACGTCTCATGCGCATCTTGATGATCGAAGACAACGAAGCCAATCGTTACCTAGCCACCTACTTGCTGGAGAAGGCCGGTCACACGGTGACCACCGCACCCGATGGCCGGACAGGTCTGGCCCTGGCCACCCAAGAACGGTATGACGTGATCCTGTTGGACATCCAGTTACCCGGCATGGACGGCTACGCAGTGGCCCGGGCTTTGCGCCAGGTGCCCGGACTGGAACGCACACCCGTGGTGGCCGTCACCTCCTACGCCATGACAGGCGACCGCGAAAAGGCGCTGGCCGCAGGGTGCACCGGTTACATCGAGAAACCGATTCAACCCGACACGTTCGTTCGCGAAGTGGAGGCGCTGGCCGCCACCCACGTCGGCACGCCTTCCCACCCGCCCGGCCAGAACACGCACAACCCGGCATGACGCCATGTTGCCCCGGCCATGGTCTGAAACCTTCCGCACCTGCCTCCGTCAGCCCCCCGGCCAACTTCCCCGGGGCGCGGCGGGCAGTCGCCGCGCATCCCGTTTTCGTCCCTCAACCACTCGATGAACCATGCGCATCCTCATCGTGGATGATCATCCCGAAAACCTCTACCTGCTGCGGTCTCTCCTGACCGGGCACGGGTACGAGGTCGTGGAAGCCTCCCACGGCGCAGCAGCGCTCGAACTGGCCCGGCAACAGCCGCCCGACCTGGTGATCACCGACCTGCTCATGCCGGTGATGGACGGGTTCACCCTGCTGCGGGAATGGAAGGCCGACCCCAACCTGCGCTCCATCCCCCTGCTGGTCTACACCGCAACCTACACGGAGCCCGAGGACGAACAGCTCGCCCGCGACCTCGGCGCGGATGCGTTCCTCGTCAAGCCCGCCGAACCGGAACCCTTTCTCGAAGAGTTGCGCCGCCTGTTGGAGCAGGCACGGCAGCGCCCCATGCGTGCCGCGGAGCCGGCCCCGCTCCCCGATCCGGCCCAACTGGAGGAACGTTATGCCCGTGCGCTCCTGCGCAAACTGGAAAAGAAATGTGCCGAACTCCGCGAGACCAACCGGGCGCTCCAGAGCGCGCAGGACCAATTGTGGCAGACCCTCGAGGTCCTGCCCGCAGCCGTCTACATTTGCGATGCCGAGGGCCTCATCACCTACTACAACACACGGGCCCGGGAACTCTGGGGACGGGAACCGCGCTTGCGCGATCCGGCCGATCGTTTCTGCGGTTCATTCCGCCTCCATCGCCCGGACGGCACGGCCCTGGACCCGAGCAAGTCCTGGATGGCCCACTGCCTGCGCACGCAACAACCCGTCGCCGGCGGCGAAGTGATCGTCGAGCGACCCGATGGATCCCGGCGACACGCCCTGGCTTGCGCGGCGCCTTTGACCGATGCATCCGGCCGTCTGACCGGCGCGGTCAATGTGTTGGGGGATATCACCGACCTGCATGCGGTCCAGGAAGCCCTCCGCCAGAGCGAGGAACGGTTCCGGCGCCTGGCCGAATGCTCCGCCACCGCCATCTTCGTGTACGCCGGAGAACGGTTCGTGTATGTCAACCCGGCAGCCTGCACCCTGACCGGCCGGTCTGAAGAGGAACTCCTGCAAACCCGGTTCTGGGAGGTTGTTCACCCGGATCACCGTGAACTGGTCCGCCAGCGCGGCCTGGCCCGACAACGGGGCGAACCTGTGCCGGCCCGCTACGAGTTCAAGCTGTTGCACAAGGATGGCACGGAACGTTGGATCGATTTTGCAGCCGCCGCCATCCTCTGGGAGAATCGCCCGGCGGCCATCGGGAGTGCCATCGACATCACCGACCGCAAACGGGCCGAAGAAGCCCTCCGGGAAAGCGAAACACGCAACCGGATCATCGCCAACCTGATCTCCGACTACGCCTACATCTTCCGCGTCACCCCCGAGGGCGAACTGGTCGGCGAATGGGTCACGGAATCCTTCACCCGCGTGTTCGGCCTGACCTTGGAGCAGGTCATCGCCCGGGGCGGCTGGCAAACCCTGGTCCACCCCGATGACCTGCCCAAGGTTCTGGAACACGCACGCAAGGTGGCCGGAGGCCAACGCGACGTGTGCGAAATGCGCTGGATCACCCCGGCCGGTCAGATCCGATGGCTGCGGGATTATGCCGAGCCGGTCTTCGACCAGACCGGAACCCGCGTGATCCGGGTATACGGTGCCTCCCAGGACATCACCGAGCAGCGCCTGGCGGAGGAACGGCTCGCACGGCTCAACCGCACCTACGCCGTTCTGAGCCAGATCAACCAGCTCATCGTCCGCGAAGGCCGCCCCACGGCACTGCTCGAAGGTGCCTGCCGCATCGCCGTGCACACGGGAGGTTTCGTCATGGCCTGTGCCGCCCTCACCAAAGAGCCCGATGGCCCGCTGCAGGTCGTCGCCAGCGCCGGAGCCGATCCCGACACCCTCCTCATCGTCAACCGGTTTTTGGAAGACCCGGCCCTCGGATGCACCCTCACCCGGGACGCACTCGCCACGGCACGCCCGGCAGTCCGCAACGACATCGCCCGTGCGCCGGAAGCCCTGTCCTGGCGAGAAGCGGCCCTTGCCCGCGGTTACCGCGCGATGGCCTCCTTCCCATTGCTCGTGGAAGGTCGGGTCCGGGGCGTCCTCAACCTCTACGCGCCCGCGCCAGGCTTCTTCGATGCCGAGGAAACCCAGCTGCTCAGCGAACTGGCCCAGGACGTCGGCTTCGCGCTCGAGGCCGCGGCCCGGGAAGAGGCCCGCCGCCAGGCCGAGGCGCGCCTCGCCGCCAGCGAGGAACGTTTCCGGCAACTGGCCGACACCCTTGAGGACTTTTTCTGGATCAAGGACGCACACTCCCAGCGGTTCCTCTACGTGAGCCCCGCCTTCGAAAGGATCTGGGGCATCCCCGCCCGACGACTGGAAGAAAACCCCAAAGCCTGGCTGGATCTCGTGCACCCGGAGGATCGTGACCGGGTGCAACTGCTCGGCGCCGAACCTGTCGAGCCGGGCCCACGCGATGTCGAATACCGCATCGTCCGTCCCGACCGCCGCGTGCGCTGGGTGCGCTCCCGCATCTACCCGGTGCTCGGACCGGACGGCCGGGTCAACCGCTGGGTGGGCGTCACCCGCGACATCACCCGTGAACGCGAACTGGAACAGCAACTGTTGCAGGCGCAGAAAATGGAGGCCGTCGGCCGCCTCGCCGGAGGCGTGGCGCACGACTTCAACAACATCCTCACCGCCATCATCATGCAGACCGAACTCCTCAGTGACGAGGAGGCCCTCACCCCTGCCCTCCGCGAAGGGCTGCAACAGATCCACGCCGCCGCCGAGCGCGCAGCCAACCTGACCCGCCAACTCCTGCTCTTCAGCCGGCGCCAGGTCATGCAAATGCGCACACTCGACCTCAACGAAAGCGTCACCGGCATGGCCAGGCTGCTCCAGCGCATCATCGGCGAGGATATCCGGCTCCAGCTCGATCTGCATCCCGGACCGCTTTGCCTGCGTGCCGATCCCGGCATGCTGGACCAGGTCCTCATGAACCTCGCCGTCAACGCGCGAGATGCCATGCCCCAGGGCGGGTCGCTCACCATCCAGACAGCCGAAAGCCTCGTGGACGAGGCGCAGGCGCGACTCCGCCCCGGTGCCGTCCCCGGCCGTTACGCCGTGTTGCGCGTGCGCGATGAAGGATGCGGAATGCCCCGGGAGGTCCTCGAGCACATCTTTGAACCCTTCTTCACCACCAAAGAACCGGGCAAAGGGACCGGCCTGGGCCTGGCCACCGTGTACGGCATCGTCCAACAGCATCGGGGCTGGATCGAGGTCCGCAGCGCACCCGGGCAGGGCACCACCTTCGAAATCTATCTGCCCCTGGAAACGCAATCGGCCACCGGACCGGGCGCAGAAGCCCGCAGCCGTCCCCCGCGTGGCACCGAAACGGTGTTGCTCGTGGAAGATGACGCGGCCCTGCGCCGCCTCACCCGCGCCGCCCTGGAACGACACGGCTACACCGTCCACGAGGCCGGAGACGCCGCCGGGGCACTGGAACTCTGGGCCCGGCACCGCCGCGAGATCCGCGTCCTGCTGACCGACATCGTCATGCCCGGCCCCGTGAACGGCCGGGAACTGGCCCGGCACCTGCAGGCCGATCAGCCGGACCTCCGTGTCATCCTCTTCAGCGGCTACAGCGAGGAAATGGCCGGTCGACTGCTGGAACTGGGACCGCACCAGACCTTCCTGTCCAAGCCGTTCCCGCCCGAGCTCCTCCTCCGGCGCATTCGGGAAATGCTCGACGCGGAATGAGCGCTGCTTCCCCCACCCCCCCCGGACCGGCTTGCGCCCCTGACGCAGCCGCCGGCCCGGCCACGCGATCCCCGGTCGTTCCAAAAGCCCTCCGCCAACCGCAATCGACCGTGCCTCGGCCACCGCGGCATGCCCACGCCCGTGTTCAGCCGCGGCCGCGCAAGCCCCGCCCGCAGGCATGCTCAAGCCTCCACCCGGAGGATGCGGCGCGGCAGACCGTGCACGCCGCCCCCACCGGCGTCCCACCTGCGCAGACCGCATGAGGCGGCCCCTTCCCGGAGGCGGCCGCTCCCCGGCGCGCCTCCGGCGACTCGGCCGCCGGCGCCCTCTCCCGCAACCTGCGCCGGAATCACCCCCCGGATCCTGCGGCCGCGGAGGTTCGGATGCGCCCCTGGAATCCGCCCCGGGCGTTCATACGCTTTTATACTTGCGTCATACCCGCCGGCGGCCCAGGATGGAGTTGCGTATGAGCTTTCAACTTGTTCGTGTGACAAGTTTCGGACCAGCCGGACAACCGGTCCGTGGCGCCCGCCGGGCCGCCCTCCCCCGCGCGGTCGGGTTCATCCTATCGGTCGTGCTGGTCACCGCCGTTCCGGGCCGGGCCGGTGCCCAACCGTTGGAGACACATGCGCGGTTGCAGGCCGTGAACGAGGACGGCACCAGCGCCTGGACGGGGTCGTTGCCGTTCCGGTTGCGCGGGGTGTTGCTCAACAATCCGGAGGATCTGCTGGCTCCGCGGCCGGCGTTCCTGCCCTGGGACAACGGCGCCAACGCCGGCCGGCTGGGTGCACAGTGGCAGGTCTTTTTGCAGGCGGTGGATCCGGGGGACCGCGGCGGCACCGCCTGCTGGATGGGACAGAACTACGGCAACCTGCCTTGGATCCGAAACAGCGACCTCAGCTATACCAACCGGGCATGGGTGGCCGAGATCCTGCGGCTGGAACACGATCCGGACACGGGCCACCGTTTCCGTGCGGGCGACCTGGTCGAGGTCACCGTGAACCAGTCGCTCTTTTATGGGGGCAAACGCAACATCAACGAGGGCCACAGTATTGACCCGCAGTACGATTTTTCCTTCACGCTTCTGAGCGCGGGTTACGGACTGCCCGAACCCGAATGGGTGCCGTTGTCCCAACTGGTTCGCCCCGACGACGGCAATCCTGAAACCAGCGAGGAGATCTTCGATCCCACCCGGGCGACGGGTTGTGAGCACTGGCAGGGGATGCGCGTGCGGATACCCGGCCTGCAGATGGCCACCGATCCCGCGCTGACGAATCGCCTGGGCACGCGGTATTTCGGCACCAATGGATGGAACCCCGAACTGCCGTGGGACCAGCGCCGGTGCACCGTCACCGACGGCGCCGGACGGTACTTCACTTTGCGGCACCCGCGCCACAGCCTGGGGCCGGTCCCCACCGGTCTCTTCGATGCCATCGGGATCCTCAACCAGGAATCGGGCTCCGGCCTCCAGGGCACCAACGGCTACGAACTGATCGTGCAGCAGATCGTCCTTCCGCCGCCGGAGATCGAGATCGGCAGGCCGGTGGTGGTGCACTGGGCCGACAACGGGACGGACTACATTCTGGAATCTTCAGCAAGCCTGTCCGATCCGGTTTGGACCCCCGTCAACCGCACCGTCATTCGATCCGATGGCCGCCGCTTGGTCATCCTACCGCCGGATGAACATCAGCGGTATTTCCGCCTCCGCCAGCCATGAACGTGGATCGCCCCATCGGCCGGCCACTCAAAAGGGCGGCAGTCCTGGATCGCCCGGGCCGATCCGGCGGTGACCCGCGGATCCTCGCAGCGGGCCCCGGCCACGGCGGGGGATTCACCCTGATCGAGCTGTTGGTGGTGGTGGGGATCCTGGGCGTGCTGGCCGGATTGCTGATGCCGGCCGTGGGGCGTGCCCGCGAGAAGGCCATGGTGACCCGCGTGAAGGCCGAACTGCACGCGCTGGGGTTGGCACTGGAGATGTACGCCCAGGATCACGACGGCCGCGTGCCACCGGTGCGGGTCAACTGCAACAGCGACCTCGCCGAGCACTGGTGCCAGTTGCCCGTCGAGCTCGCCCGCGAGGGCTACCTCCCGCGCAGCGACCGAGCGGGCATGGATTCCTTCCTGGAAGACCCGTTTCACCGCGGGCACACCTACAAATACGCCGCTCCCGGCCCGCAACTGCTCAACGGAAGTCCCGGAGGGAATTACGCCCTCTGGGTGCCGGATGATTTTCCACAAAACCGGTCCGACCGCGGTCGGTACGTCTCCGATCCGCGGACCGCGCCGGTGCGCTGGGTGATCTGGAGCATGGGGCCCCGGCCGCGCAGTCCCGAATCCCAGCACACGCACGCGCCCCTGGCGGCTGCCAGCTGGTACCAGCGCGTCGGCGGTGGTGGCGTGATCGTCCGGTACGCAGACCGGGAAGGCCGGTCATACAGTTCCCCATGACAACCACCCGACGATCATTCCCGGAAGGCGGTGGCGTCCGGCGCACTTCTGCGGCGGACGCGCATCCCCGCGATGGGAGCCAAACGCGGGAACGCGTGGCGTTTGGCATTTTCCGCGCCGCACTCCGGAGGTTCCTCAGAGCCATGAAAACCTCGCGGCCCATCGCGGCGGTCGGTCTCGTGCTCGTGCTGTTTGCGGTCATCGCCCCGGCGCATGCCCACACCGCCCGGCCGGTTGTCTTCGACGGTGACTGGGCCGGGGACGATGCGCGTGCCCTAGGGTTGCTGTTGAGCGATCCGGAGGTCGAGTTGCTAGCAGTGGTGGCCACGGAGGGAGCCTGTGCTGCGGACGTCGGCGCCACCAACGCGGCCCGTTTGCTGCGCTGGTTCGGTCGGACCGATGTTCCGGTGGCCGTCGGATCCGCGGTCGCGCGCCCGGCTCCGCCCTTTCGCTCCCATGCAACCGGGCTGGCCTGGGAAAGGCTGGGGCCGGCCCCGGTTCCGATCACCGGGTTTCCGGATTTCGAGACCGTCTGGCGGAAGGTGCGCGATCAGGCCGACGGACGTGTCCTTTACGTCTGCACCGGGCCGCTCACGACCCTGGCAAGCCTGCTGGAGCGGGATCCCTCGGCAGCCGGGCAAATCGAATCGGTGGTCTGGTTCGGCACGGTCCCCGATGCTCCGGCTCCCGATTGGAACGCCCGGTGGGACACCGGAGCGGTGCAAACCGTGTGCGCGTCCGGGTTGGCCGTGCTGGCCGTCGGTTACCCGGACGGGGTGGAGCCGCCCGCGATGACCGCGGCCTGGGTCGCGGAGGTGGGACAGGAGCGCACACCATACGGCCGGCTCATTCAGGCGTTGTTCGGGGAGGGACACAGTGCCGGGTTGGCGGGTTCGGGTCACCTGCGGTTCTGGGATGACCTGGTCGCACTCTGGCTGCTCGCGCCCGAAGAGTTCGAAAGTTCGCCGTGCCCCGGCCGACCGCGGTGGCGGATCGTCAGGCCGAAAACACCCGAAGCGGTGCCCGCAACCGTGGCCCGTGTGGCGGGGGAAGCGCCGTTGCACGAGACGGTGATCTGGAGCCGGTTCCCATCAGCCGACGAGCTTCTGCGGCCCGACGTACGGCAGTTGGCTCGCGCCATCCAGCAGAGGCACGGGTGGGAGGAATGGAGGCTGGTGGTGCTGACGTCGGAGTTGCACCGCCACCTCGGCACCTGGTCCATCCTGGGGGTCAAGATGGGTTTGCACGCCCGCGAACGATGGGGCGTGGGTCGGGACGCGCTGCAGGTCGAAAGTTACGCAGGGTTGCGCCCGCCCTTGAGCTGCGTGAATGACGGTCTGCAGGTGGCCACGGGGGCCAGCCTCGGTCGGGGCACGATCCGGGTGGCCGACACCGATGAGCCGCGTTGCGAGGCCGTCTTTGTTCATGAGGGACGCCGGTTGCGGCTGCGACTGCGGCCCGATCTTGCGGAGGCAATCCAGCGAGAGCTGGGCGAGCTGCTTCGGGAACACGGAGGCCTGACACCCTCCTATTTCGAGGCCGTGCGGGCCGCAGCCCTGCGACACTGGCTCGAAATGGATCGGCATTCGATCTTTGAGGAGGCACCCGAACCGGCGCCGCACCCTCGACCCTGACGCTCCGCCCGCTGGCCCCACCCCAATCCGCCCGCAGGCCGGGTTTGTCCCGTTCGCCCGTCCCCGCCAAAAGCGTTGACCCGCGCGGGTGGTGACTTATGTTTGGCATGAACCTGCCTGTTGGGCGGTGCCTTCAAAGAGCCGGGCCCGGGTGGGCGGCGGTTCGAAGGCGCCGGCACAGGCACAAGCGCGCCGGCCACGGACCGGCGCACAGAACCGGTGAGTCCTCGAACCCAGGGCCGATGGTGGCCATGCCTGTCTCTGACGGGATGGATCGCCCTTTCTTTGCTGGCCACATCGAGCGCCCTCGCCTCGGTGCGCTTCAACCGGGACATCCGCCCGATCCTCTCCGATCATTGTTTCCACTGTCACGGTTTCGATGCGAATCACCGGAAGGCGGATCTCAGGCTCGACACATTCGAAGGCGCCACCGCAGCGCGCAAGGGGCGTCCGGCCGTGGTGCCCGGCCGGCCCGAGGAGAGTGAGCTGTGGCACCGAATCACGGCCAACGATCCGGCCGACCGCATGCCGCCGCCGGACTCGGGCCACGCCCTGACGCCGGCGCAGATCCACCTGCTCCGGCAATGGATCGCGGAAGGTGCGCCCTATGAACGGCACTGGGCCTTTGAACCGCCCCGCCGCCCGCCGTTGCCCGAGGTACGCCAGGCGGATTGGCCGCGCAACGCGGTGGATCGGTTCGTGCTGGCACGGCTCGAGAAGGAGGGGCTCAAGCCCTCGCCGGAGGCGGACCGGGTGACGTTGATCCGGCGTCTGAGTCTGGATCTGACCGGCCTGCCGCCCACACCGGAGGAGGTGGACGCGTTTGTTCGGGATGAGCGGCCCGACGCCTATGAACGGCTGGTGGACCGGCTCCTGGCCTCGCCGCGATACGGCGAGCACATGGCTCATTACTGGCTGGACGCGGCCCGTTACGGCGACACCCACGGGTTGCACCTGGACAACGAACGATCCATGTGGGCGTACCGCGACTGGGTCGTTTCGGCCTTCAATCGCAACCTGCCCTTCGACCGGTTCACCATCGATCAACTGGCGGGGGATCTGCTGCCCGAGCCGACCCGGGACCAGCTCATCGCCAGTGGATTCAACCGATGCAACGTCACCACCAGTGAAGGCGGAGCGATCGAAGAGGAGTTTCGCGTGCGCTACGCGGTGGACCGCGTCGAGACGGTGGGCACGGTTTGGATGGGCCTCACGCTGGGGTGCGCCGCCTGTCACGATCACAAGATCGATCCGATCACCCAGAAGGAGTTCTACCAGCTCTTCGCCATTTTCAACAACCTGGCCGAAAACGCGATGGACGGGAACGCCCTGCTGCCGCCGCCCTCGCTGCCCCTGCCCACGCCCGAGCAGGAACGGCGGTTGACGGAACTGACACAACAACAGACGGATCTCGAAACCGCGCTGGCCCGGCGGGTCGCGCAGCTCGTCTATGAGGACCCGGCACTGTCACCCGAACCGCCCCGACCGGTGCCAACCGAGGTTTTGTGGGTGGACGACGAGTTCCCGCCGGGGGCGGAACCGCGGGTCAACGAGGGCAACTTGCCGCATCGCTGGGTCAGCGCCGGAGACGGGCCGGTCCATCGCGGCCGGCGCAGTCTGCTGAGGGCAGGGTCGGGATTGCACCAGACATATTTCCCGACCTGCAATCGACCGCTGGCCCTGGGTGCCGACACCATCCTGTTCGCACATGTTTACCTGGATCCGAAGGCGCCGCCCCGGGCCGTCATGCTGCAGTTCCACGTGGATGGTCAGTGGTCCAAACGCGCCAACTGGGGAGATCCGGGCGCCATCCCCTACGGTCGCTCCGGCACGACCGAGAAACTTCAACGCGGTGACCTGCCCCCGACAGGGCGCTGGGTGCGACTCGAAGTGCCCGCTTCCGAGCTGGGCCTGACAGCCGGAGCACGGATCACCGGCCTTGCCTTCACCCAGTTCGACGGGCGCGCCTGGTGGGATGCCGCCGGTGCGGTGACGGTTCATGACCCCGCACGCGACCCGGCCCGCTCGCTGCAGGCGTGGTGGGAAGGAGAACGGGCCCGGGCGCACGAATCCAAACTGCCGGAGGCATTGCGCAAGCTCCTCGACCGGCCCTGGTCCGAACTTCCCCAGACGGAACAGGACCGCGTCCGCGCGCATTACCTGGACCGGGTGTATGAAGGAGACGAGGAACTGGCGCAGTTGCGCCGCCAACTCGCCGAGGTACAAGAGCAAAAGGCCGAGCTGGAGAAGCAGATCCCCGGCACGCTGATCGCGCGTGAACTCGAGGTGCCACGTCCGGCCCACGTGCTCATCCGCGGTCAGTATGACCGGCCGGGCGAACCGGTGGGTCCGGGCGTGCCGGCCATCCTTCCACCGCTGCCCCCGGCGGAAAAGACCAACCGCCTCACCTTTGCCCGGTGGCTCGTCAGCCCGGAACACCCGCTGACGGCGCGCGTGACGGTGAACCGGTTCTGGCAGCAACTCTTCGGCATCGGATTGGTGCGAACCAGCGAAGACTTCGGCCTGCGCGGTGAATGGCCGTCACATCCGGAGCTGCTGGACTGGTTGGCCGTGGAATTTCGGGAGAGCGGCTGGGACGTCAAACGGCTGCTCCGGCTGCTGGTGACCTCCGCTACTTACCGCCAGAGCTCGCGGGTGACGCCCGAGTTGCTGGAACGCGATCCGGAGAACCGGTTGCTGGCCCGGGGACCGCGTCACCGGCTGGACGCCGAGGTGGTGCGCGACAGTGTCCTCTTCGTCAGCGGCCTGTTGAACCTCCAGATGGGCGGCCGGGGTGTGCGGCCCTACCAGCCGCCCGGGATCTGGGAGGCCGTGGGTTACACCACCAGCAACACCGCACGTTACGAGCAGGATCACGGGGCCGCGCTCTACCGTCGCAGCCTGTACACCTTCTGGAAACGCACGGCGCCGCCGCCGTTCATGGTGTTGTTCGACGCTCCCTCGCGTGAACAGTGCGTGGTGCGCAGGGACCGCACCACCACACCGTTGCAGGCCCTGGCGCTGATGAACGACGTGCAGGTGGTCGAGGCGTCACGCCATCTCGCCGCCCGAATGTGGCGGGAAGGCGGCTCAAATGACCCCGCCCGGCTGCGGCACGGATTCCGGCTCGTGACCGGGCGCGAACCCTCGGCGGAAGAGGCGGCGATCCTGGAGGAAAACCTCGGCCGGCAACGCGCACGATATCAGAACGACCCGGAAGCCGCACGGGCACTCATGCGCGTGGGTGAATCACCCGCGCCGGAGGATATTCCTGCCACGGACCTGGCCGCCTACACGCTGGTGGCCAACCTGCTGCTCAACTTGGACGAGTTCCTCACGAAGAACTGACACCAGTTCACCGGCAACTCCATCGCCTCACCCGACCATGAACCCACTGGACGAATTCACCCGACGTCTCACCCGACGCGCCTTCTTCAAGACCACCGGTCTGGCGGCCGGCCGCATCGCGTTGGCGACCCTGATGCTGCCCGAGCTGTTGCGCGGCGCGCCGTCCGACCGCGGCCGCGCCCATCCCGGGCTGCCGGGCCTGCCCCATTTCAAACCGCGCGCTCGGCGTCTCATTTACCTGTTCATGAACGGGGCGCCCTCCCAGCTCGATCTGTGGGATTACAAGCCCCGCCTGCAGGAGTTGTATGACACGGACCTGCCGGATTCGGTCCGTCAGGGTCAGCGACTGACCACGATGACCTCCGGACAGAAACGCTTCCCGGTGGCGCCTTCCGTGTTCCGGTTCGCCCAGCACGGGCGCAGCGGCATCTGGGTGAGCGAACTCTTGCCCTGGACGGCCCGTGTGGTGGACGACCTTTGCGTGATCAAGACCGTGCACACCGAGGCCATCAACCACGACCCCGCCGCAACCTATCTCCTGACCGGGAGCCAAATCCCGGGCCGGCCCAGTCTGGGCGCCTGGATTTCCTACGGCCTGGGCAGCGAGGCCGACGATCTGCCCGCCTTCGTGGTCATGACGCCGCGCTGGTCGTCCAAACGCGACGCTCAGGCCCTTTACCAGCGCCTCTGGGGTGCCGGGTTCCTGCCGGCCAAACACCAGGGCGTGGCCCTCCGATCCGTGGGTGATCCGGTGTTGTTTCTGAACAACCCGGACGGAGTGGACGCGGCCACGCGCCGGCATATGCTCGACGGGCTGGCCCAACTGAACCAGATCGCCTACGAACGCCAGGGCGATCCCGAGATCCAGACCCGCATTGCCCAGTACGAGATGGCCTTTCGTCTCCAGAGTTCAATTCCGGAACTGACGGATTTGTCGGGCGAACCGCAATCGGTGCTGGACCTGTACGGGCCGGAGGTGGCCGTACCCGGCACGTTTGCGGCCAGTTGTCTGTTGGCGCGCCGGCTTGTGGAGCGTGGTGTGCGCGTGGTCCAGATTCTGCACCGCGAATGGGACACCCACGAAAATCTGCCACGCGACCTCTCCCTGCAATGCCGCGACATTGACCGCGCCTGTTACGGGCTGATCACGGACCTCAAACAGCGGGGATTGTTGGAGGACACCCTCGTCGTCTGGGGCGGCGAGTTCGGTCGCACCGTCTATTGCCAGGGGGAACTGAGCCGGACCAACTACGGTCGGGACCATCACCCGCGCTGCTTCACCATGTGGATGGCCGGCGGCGGTGTCCGCGGCGGGCTCGTCCACGGGGAGACCGACGATTTCAGCTACAACATCGTGCGCGATCCCGTCCACATCCGCGACCTGAACGCCACCATCCTGCACTGCCTGGGCATTGACCACCGGCGGCTCACCTACCGGTTTCAAGGCCTGGATCAGCGGCTCACCGGCACCGAGGAAGCCCGTGTCATCCACGAGATTCTGAGTTAAAAGTGTGGCATGGACACGGTGGATTGGACCCTCTTTCTGGGCCGATGGCATCCCGTGCTGGTTCATCTGCCCATCGGGCTGGTGCTGGGCCTGCTGTTTCTGGAAATCATGGCCGCGTTGCGCCCGCGAAAAGCCGTGGTCCGCGCCGCGGCAGGCCCGTTGCTGATCCTGCTGGTCCCCTCCACGCTGGCGGCCGCGCTGTGCGGTTGGTTGTTGGCCGGCGCCGGAGGATACGATGCGGAGCTGCTGCGACTTCACCGCCTCACCGGGCTGGCGGTAGCGGCGCTGACCGTGCTCATGGCGGTGGCCCATGCCTTCCGCCGGTCCGGTTGGTACCGGTTCCTGCTGGTGGTGTGCGCGCTTGCGCTGGTCCCTGCCGGACACTACGGCGGGTCGCTCACCCACGGCCGCGATTATCTCGCCCGACACGCTCCTTCCTGGCTCAAACCGCTCCTCGGAGGCAGGACCGGTGCCGGGCCCACGACCGGACCGGCACCGCTCGACCCGGCTGCGTTCGATCTCTACCAACACGGGATCCAGCCGGTGTTCGATCGGTACTGCATCAACTGCCACGGAAGCGAAAAGGCCAAGGGAGGTCTGCGTCTGGACCACGCGGCCGGCCTCTGGATCGGCGGCGATTCCGGCCCGGCCATCGAACCGGGCCGGCCCGAGGCCAGTCTCCTACTCAAACGCATGCGCCTACCGCTCGATCACGACGAACACATGCCCCCGGAGGGCAAACCCCAACCCGACCCCGCAGACCTTGAACTGCTGGCCTAGTGGATCGCCCAGGGTGCCCCCACCAATCGCACCCTCGCAGAACTGACCCCGCCGGCACACCTCCTGGAACGGTTGCGCGTCCTTCCGACGCCGACCGGTTCCGCCCCTGCCTCCAACGCCCCGCAACAGGACTCTGCACAAAGGCCCGATCCTTCCATGATGCCGGGGCCGGAGCAGATCCATGCCGAACTCGACCGGCCGGGTGTCGCCATCGCCGCCCTGGCCGCGACTGAACCCTGGCTGCAGGTCAACGCCGCACCGGCCGGGCCCCGTTTCGACGACGCTGCACTGGAGCGGTTGATCGCCCTCTGCGGTCCGCGCATCCGGTGGCTCGACCTGGGCGGGACGGCGGTCACGGACGCCGGCCTCCGCCATCTGCGGGGTGCGCCCCACCTGGAACGGCTCCGCCTCGACCGCACGCGCGTCACCGATGCCGGCCTGGCCGAATTGCGCGGCCTGGCAGAATTGGCATCGCTCAATCTCTACGGCACCGCAGTGACCGAGACCGGCGTCGCCGGTCTGCTCCGCCTGCCCCGACTGCAACACCTCTACCTGTGGAAGACAGAGGTCACCTCCGACGCCGTGGCACGCCTGCTCGCACAGGCCACAGACCCCACAGGGACACAGGAGCGCACCGCCGCAGCGGCAGGGACCCGCAGCTTGTCCATCGAACTCGGCGCACCAACCGGGGGTGTGGAACCGGTGGCCGGCGTTCCCATCAACACGATTTGCCCGGTGTCCGACAAACTGGCCGATCCGAAGCGCACCCTCTGGCACGAGGACAGGCTGGTCGCCTTTTGTTGTGACGAATGCCGCGAAACGTTTCGCAGGGAACCGACCCGGTTCACCGCTCGTCTGGCCCAACTGGCTCAACCGCCCCCCGGCCAACTGGCCCAACCCCCCTCCAACCCACTCTGTCCGGTGTCGGGCAGGCCGGCGCGGAAGGACATCACCGTCGTGCACGAGGGACGTCTGGTGGCCTTCTGCAGCGAGGCATGCCGCGACCGGTTCGCGGCCGGGCCCGGCGCGTTTCTCGCCCGACTCCCATCCGAAGATTGACGAGGCATCCGCGCCAGGAAATCGGCTTGTCGCTGTGTCGGCTCCCGGTTACACCCCGGCGCATGGGCCTGAGCACTGACATCCGGCCGGTGGCGGCCGAGTTGTATTTCCTCCCTGTGACGACCCGGGTGCCGCTGAAGTTCGGCACCGAAACCCTCACGTCCGTGGTTTGCGCCCGCACACGTGTGCGCGTGGCGGATCGCCGGGGTCGCACGGCGGACGGCTGGGGCGAAACCCCGCTGAGCGTGCAATGGGTCTGGCCCGGTGCCACGCCCTGGCAGGAACGTCTGGAGACGCTGCAGCAGTTCTGCCGGGAACTGGCGCCGCTCTGGGCCGCCATCCGCGTGGAAGGTCATCCGCTGGAAATCGGTCACGCCTTCCTGGAAACCGTCCTGCCGGGATTCTGGCGTGGGTTCAATCAGCGTCACCGTCGGGGACGGGAGCCCATGCCCTGGCTGGCGGCCCTGGTTTGCGTCTCCCCGTTCGATCTGGCCACCTATGACGCGTTCGGACAGTGCGTCGGGAAATCCGTGTACGAAACCCTCGGCCCTGCATTCCTCAACCATGACCTGGCGCGGTATCTTCAGCCTGTCCCCGGAGCCCCGGTGGATTTTCGGGGGCGACACCCTTCGGACTTTTTCCTGAGCGAACCCCGTCGCCGGCTGCCGGCCTGGCACCTGGTGGGTGGGGCGGATCCGCTGGAGCGAGCGGACCTGAACGGATCGGAGCCGTCGGACGGGCACCCGGTGTTGCTGCCGGATTGGATCCGCCGGGACGGACTCCGATGTCTGAAGGTCAAACTTCGCGGCAACGACAGCGCGTGGGACTACGAACGCCTCGTTCGCGTGGGCCGGATCGCGCTGGCCCAGGACGTGCACTGGTTGTCGGCCGATTTCAACTGCACCGCGCCCGACCCCGCGTACGTGAACGAGATTCTCGACCGGTTGCGCGACGAGTATCCGCGCCTCTACGGCATGCTGTTGTACGTCGAACAACCGTTCCCCTACGACCTGGAGGCGCACCCGTTCGATGTGCACGCCGTATCGGCGCGCAAACCGCTCTTCCTGGATGAAAGCGCCCATGACTGGAAGCTCATCCGTTTCGGCCGCGCCCTGGGCTGGAACGGCGTGGCGCTCAAGACCTGCAAGACGCAGACGGGCGCGATCCTTTCGGCCTGTTGGGCGCGCGCACACGGCATGGCCCTGATGGTGCAGGACCTGACCAATCCCATGCTCGCCCAGATCCCGCACCTCCTGTTGGCAGCGCACCTGCCCACCCTGATGGGCGTGGAAACCAACGCCATGCAGTTTTACCCGGCCGCCTCGGCCCCGGAAGCGGAGGTGCACCCCGGGGCTTACCGCAGACAACACGGCTGCGTGGACCTGTCCACCCTGCACGGACCCGGGTTCGGGTACCAACTGGAGCGGATCCGGCGGGAACTGCCCGTGCCCGCGGTCTCGTGCGGTTTCTGAGGCCGCTCAGCGGCCGCGCGCCCGCGCACGTTTGCCGGCCGGCGCCCGGGCTGTCCGCCCTTCCGCAACCTCGAGCAGACTACGCGCGTGCCGCAGGGCCTCTTCAGAACGGCCGCCCAGCATGCGGGCCAGCTCTTCCGCCCGCCCGGCTGCGTCGAGTCGCGTCAGCTCCGTGTAGGTCCGGCCCTGGCGCACGGTCTTTTGCACCCGCCAGTGCTGCGTGGCAGGTGCGGCCACCGGGGCCAGATGGGTGACGCACAAGACCTGCCGGTGAGCCGCGATCTCCCGCATCTTGGCCCCCACGGCGTGCGCGGTTTCCCCGCCCACGTTGGCGTCCACCTCGTCAAACACCAGCACCGGAATCTGGTCCTGCGCCGCCAGGACGGTCTTGAGCGCCAACATGACCCGCGCCAGCTCGCCGGATGAAGCAATGGCGCGCAAGGGCCGGGGCGGTTCACCCGGATTGGGAGCGAACAGGAACTCGACACGGTCCCAACCGGCGGGCGAAGGCGGCGGTCCTTCACCCGCCGTTTCGAGCTGCGACTCCAACCGGACCTCGAAGTGACACTGTTGGAACCCGAGGTCTTCCAGGTGCCGGCGGACGGCCCGTTCCAGGCCGGGGAGAGCGGCGCGACGGCGCGCATGCAACTCCGCACCCAGCTCGCGGAGGCGGCGGTCCAGGGCGGCCAGCTCCGATTGCAGCCGGGCCAGTTCCGTCTCGCGCTGCTCCAACGTGGCCAGTTGTCGGGCAGCCTCATCCCTGAAGGCCAGGATGTCGGCCACCGTGCGGCCGTACTTGCGCTTCAGACCCTGCAGCAGGTCCAGTCGCTGTTCCACCTCCTCCAACCGCCGTGGATCCAGTTCCAGGCGATCGGCATACCGGCTCAGTTCCTGCGCCAGCCCCTGCCACTGTTCGACCGCGCGCGAGTGCCATTCGATCCAGTCGCCGGTCTGGGGATCGAGCCGTTGCAGCTCCTGGAGGGCGCGGCCCACCACGCCGGCCTGGTTGAGAATGGATTGCTCGCTCTCGGTGAGGACGTCGAGAGCCGCGCGCGTCAGCTGGAGCAGGCGCGCCGCGTTGCTGAGCCGTTGATGAGCCGCCTGCAACGTCTCCTCCTCGCCCGGTTGCAGCGCCGCCTCGGTGATCTCCCGGACCTGATGCCGTAACAGATCCAGTTGCCGCGCATACGCGGCTTCGTCCATGACCAGCTCCGTCCTGGCCCGCTCCAGTCGGGCCCGTTCGGCACAGGCCCGCGCAAAAGCCGTGCGGAGCTCTTGCAGGCCGGCGTGGGCATCCACCAGGTCCAACTGCCTGGCCGGATGCAACAATGACTGGTGATCGTGCGGGCCGTGAATGTCCACCAACCGGTCACCCAGTTCCTTCAAGACCGCCAGTGGAGCGGGCGATCCGTTGACGAACTGGCGGTTGGCGCCGGTGGCGGTGACCGTCCGCTTGAGCAGCAGCCGACCCTCCTCGCATGGTTCCAGGCCCCGTTCCGTCAACCAGGGGTCCAGCGGCTCCGGCAGATCCCGCACGTCGAAGACCGCCTCCACGGTGGCGCTCTCGGACCCGCTGCGCAGCAGCGACCGGTCGGCACGCTCTCCCAGCACCAGTTCCAACGCACCGATCAAAAGCGACTTCCCCGCGCCGGTCTCGCCGGTGATCACGTGGAAACCCGGACCCAGTTCCCACGTCAGGTCTTCCACCAGGGCAAGGTTTTTGATGCGCAGTGTGATCAACATGCTAACTTGAAGTTCCAACGGCAGGCCGGTCTCCGCACCGGCCCGCCACCGGACCCCGTCTCATTCAAGGGGGGCTGCTCCGGTTGGCAAACGAAAAATGGAACGATGACGTTCGAACTGATCGTACTGGGCTCCGGCACTTCCCAGGGAGTGCCCATCATCGGCGCGGACTACCCGCCGGAGTTCCTTGCCAATCCGCGCAACCACCGGACCCGCTCGGCCATCTACGTGGCCACGCCGAAGGTCAAACTCGTCGTGGACACCCCGCCGGAGTTCCGCCTCCAGATGCTGCGCGAAAACATCCGGTGGCTCGACGCCGTCCTCTTCACCCATGGACACGCCGATCACATCATGGGCCTGGACGACTGCCGCCGGTTCTGCGACCTGCGCGGCGGCCGGCCCCTGCCGGTCTACGCCGACCCCGTCACCATGGCCGACCTGCGCCGCGTCTACGCCTACGCCTTTCATGACGGCCCCTGGCCCAAGGGCTATTTCATGCCCGAACCACACGTGGTCGAGGGCCCCTTCGACCTGGGTGACCTCCACATCACGCCCCTGCCTCTGCCACACGGCCGGTTCACCACGACCGGTTACCTCTTCGAACAGGGCGGGCGCAAACGCCTGGCCTACCTGAACGATTGCAACGCCGTGCCTCCGGAGGTGATCGAACGCGTCCGGGGTGTCGAAGTGGCCATACTCGATGCCCTTCGGTTTCGGCCCCACCCCACGCACATGTGCCTGGACGAAGCGCTCGCCGCCGCCCGCCGGATCGGCGCCAACCGCACCCTGCTCACCCACCTCACCCACGATTACGATCACGACGTGGTCAACGCCGACCTGCCTGCCGGCGTGGAACTCGCCTACGACGGCATGCGCATCCTGCTGGGCACGCCCGCGGAAAACGTCTCCCACCCGGCCTCCCACCATGAAACCGCACGTTGCTAATCTCCCGGCCGGCGCAGCGCCGGTCCTGCGTCGCCACGGACGGGCTCTCGCATGGTTGGCCCGGTTGCTGGCCTCGACCGCCGCATGGCTTCTGCTCCCGGCGGCCCAGGCAACGGAGGGCGATCAGGTCATCGTCGTGTACAACAGCGCGGTCCCGGAAAGCCGCGCCGTGGCCCTCCACTACGCCGAACGCCGTCAGGTCCCGCAATCCCAGATCTTCGGTTTCAAACTCTCCACCGGCGCGGAAATGTCCCGTGCGGAATACCGTGACCTGCTGCAGCAGCCCCTGTTGACCGCACTGACCAACCGCGGCTTGTGGGAGATCGGTGAGGTGCCCGCCCGCGACCCCTCGCCCGGCACACCCCTCCGCCGCGGCGTGGTCCGGTCCCGCATCCGCTACGCCGTCCTCTGCTACGGCGTGCCGTGGCGCATCAAACCCGACACCGGCCTATACGAACCCGAAACCGAATCGCTCCGACCCGAACTTCGCCGCAACGAGGCCGCCGTGGACTCGGAACTGGCCTGCCTGCCGATGGCCGTGAGCGGCTACCCCCTCATCGGCCCCTACGTAAACCCGCTCTACGGCGTCACCAACGGCGCCCTCCTCCACCCCACCAACGGCATCCTCCTGGTCAGCCGCCTCGACGGCCCTTCACCACAAACCGCCCGCGCACTCGTGGACAAGGCTCTCGAAGCCGAACGCGACGGCATGTGGGGACGCGCCTACTTCGACTGCCGCGGGACGGTCGAACCCGGACTCCAACCGGGCGAACAGATGCTCCGCCAGGCAGCCGAAATGGCCCGGTTGCTCGGCCTGCCCACCGTCCTCGACACCAATGAGGCGGTCTTTCCCTCCACCTTCCCCCTCAGCCAGATCGGCATCTACATCGGTTGGTACGCCGAGAATGTCGCCGGAGCACTGGCACGACCCCGCGTGGAGTTCCTGCCGGGCGCCTTCGCCTATCACCTCCACTCCTACGCCGCCGCGGATCTCCGCAGCACGGACCGGTACTGGGTGGGGCCCCTCCTCCACCGCGGCGCCACCATCACCATGGGCCCCGTGTATGAACCCTACCTGGGCGGCACACCCGACATGACCATCTTCATTTCCCGCTTCGTGCTCCAGGGATTCAGCTTCGGCGAGGCCGCCTGGGCCAGCCAACCGGCCCTGTCCTGGCAGATCACAGTGGTCGGCGATCCGCTCTACCGCCCCTACGGACGGTCCCCCAGCGCCCTGCACGCCGAACTCGAATCCCGCGGATCCCCGTTGGTCGCCTGGTCCCACCTCCGACTGGTGAACCTCAACCTCGCACGCGGAACACCCGTGGCGGAAATGGTCCACTACCTCGAACAATGCCCGGTCACCCGGCAGAGCGCCAACCTCACCGAAAAACTCGGTGACCTCTACGACGAACAGGGCAAACCCCACTCCGCCGCCCTCATGTGGCAGCGTGCCCTCAGCCTCGACCCAAGCCCCCAACAACGGCTCCGGCTCCTCCTCCGCCTGGCCGAGCGCTACGAACAGCTCGAACAATGGAACGACGCGTACGAAACCCGCCGCACCCTTCTTCAAGACTACCCCGACCAGGTGGACAAGTCCCTCCTCTACAGCAAACTCGCCAGCCTGGCCGAGCGGCTCGATAAGCCCGAAGAAGCCCGCCAGTACCGCAAGCTTTGGGAGGCCATGCAGCCCCCCGCCACCAACTCCGTCCCCTCCAGGACACCCTGACCCCACGACCGCGGCCGGCAGGCCCGGGACGCATCCGCGCCGCATCCCTCCGCCCGTTTCCTTCCCCGTCACGCGCCCCCGGCCACCTCCTGCCACAAGGGGGCCCGCCCGCCCGCACAGCCCCGGCCACGCAGGCGTTGACCCCGCCCTTGGCCCTCAAGAGCCGGACTTGTCGCCCTTGCAACCGCCGCTCCCCAAGCCCCGTCACCGATCTCCAACGGCCCCGCCCGCGCATCGTGCCCGACACCAGACCGCTCCGCAGCGCCGACACCCCGACATGCTCGAACCCCGCCTGCACGATCTTGACAGTGTCAAATAGTGTCGTATATTCGCCCGTGATGAGCAACGAAACTGCCGGGACGCAAAGGTGGACCCTGACCGAACTGGCACAGCAGAGTGGTTGTCCGGCTCGGACGATCCGTTACTACATTGCCCGCGGTCTGATCCCGCCGCCTGACAAGGCCGGTCCCGGCGCTCATTACGGGCCCGAACATCTGGAGCGCCTCCGCCAAATCCGGGCCTGGCAGGCCCGGGGGCTGACCCTCGCCGAGATCCGACTTCGCCTGGGCGAGCCGGGGCCGGACCGGCCCGGCGCCCTCGAACCGGTTGGTTGCTGGGCCTTCGCGGTGGCGCCGGACGTGACGGTGTATGTGCGGGCCGATGTCGCGCCCTGGCGGGCGCGACTGATTCGCCGGGCCTTGGAGGAACTGGCCGGGCGACTGGCATCGAACCCCCAGCAAAAGGAGGCATCCCATGCAAACCATCCCTGACACGATCCCCTTCGATGTGCTCCACGCCCGCACCGGGCGGTCGTTGCGACTGACCCTCCAACGACTCTGGCTGACGGGACGGGTTTTGCCCTTGGGCGCCGAGTTGCGCCTGCAACACGGCTTCCAATCGGGCGAGTCCGGGCCGGTCGAGGTCGTTTACGCCTTCGCACTCCCGCGGGATGCCGCGCTGCGACGGTTTCGCATCCGCGGGGAAGGTTTGTCCGTGGATTCCGAATTGCGACCGCTGCACGAGGCGGAGCGGCTTTACGAACAGGGGATCTCAGCCGGGCACATGGCGGCTTGGGTCCGCTCGTACCGGGACGGCGTGGTGAACCTCACCCTGGGCAATCTGCGGCCCGGGGCCATGGTGTGGGTGGATCTCGAATTGTTGGCCGGGGTGGACCTCTACGACGACGGGTGGCGGTTCCGCTTCCCGTTCACATTGGCACCCACCTATCACCCGAAGGCCCGGACCGTCAGTCCCGCACCCGGTGTGGGCGAACTGGAATTGCCGCCGGAATTCGGCGACGTGCTCCTGCCGCCGTGGATGCGCGATGCCACTCAGCTTCACAAGGTCGGATTCGACCTCCAGTTGGTCCTGCCCGCGCCGCTCCGTGAAGTTCGCTGTCCTTCGCACCGCATCGTGGTGGACACCTCGACTCCCCGACAGGCACGCATCACCCTGGCCACCGACACCGACGTGCCGAACCGTGATCTCGTGTTGGAGACGCGTTTCGCAAACGAACTGGACGGACTCGTGGGCGGCACCGCTGACCGCGCTGCGGGCGGCTTTGCCCTGATGATTCCCTCCACGCGCTTCAACCGGGCTCATGGCCGGGCGGATGAGCGGCCGCGCCGGGTCGTCTTCGTTCTGGACCGGTCCGGATCCATGTCGGGCGAGCCCCTGACACAGGCCCGTCGGGCGGTGGAGGCCTGCCTGGGCGCTTGCACCGACCGCGACCTGTTTGACGTGGTGGCTTTCGACCACACCGTGGAAATTTTTTCAGACACACTCGTGTCGGCCGACCGCTGGACACGCGACCGCGCGCGAGCTTGGTTGGCCGGCGTGGACGCACAAGGCGGGACCGAACTCCTGGCCGGGATCCGGGCTGGAGCGGCTCTCTTGGGCCCGGAAGGCGGCGATCTGCTCGTGCTGACGGACGGCCAGGTGGCCGGCACCGAGGACATCCTGCAGTCCCTGCCACAGGGGCGCGTGCGCGTCCACTGCCTGGGCATCGGCACGGCTAGCCAGGACCGGTTCCTTGCCCTGCTGGCGCGTCGGACAGGAGGGCGGTCGAAGTTCCTGACCCCGTGCGAACGGGTGGACCTGGCAGTCTTGGAGCTCTTTGCTTCCATGCAAAGGACCTTTGCCCGGCACCTGCAGGTGCGGCTCGACCCCCACGGGTCCACGTCTGCCCGCCTCACGGCACCCCCTCCCCCCGCGCTCGCTGACGGACAGCCGCTGATCGTGTGGGGCGAGGCGGATGCACCCGGAGAGGTGCGGGTCCGCATCGAATGGGAGAACGGCGCCGGCCATCACCGCCTCGAGGTGCCTGTGACCCTCGGGCCGAGTCAGGAAGCCGGGGTCGTCCGCCTCCTTCAAGGCGCCCGCCTGATCACCGACGCCGAGAGCGAAGTTCGGGAGGCCGATCCGGAGAGTGCCACGGATGCGACCGCTCGGGCCGCGTGGGTCCGCTTGGAAGAGCTCAGCCGCCGGTACGGACTGGCGAGCCGCGCCATGTCCCTGGTGGCGGTCGTCCGTCGCCCGGGCGATCAACCCGGGGCCCCACCCCGAACCATCGTCATACCGCTGGGCCTTCCGGAGAGCCTCTCCTTCGACTCGTACTTCCAACCGAACACGCCTGCATTCGCCTCTCTGCCTCCCGGAATGCTCGGGTTCCTGACCACGCCCGCCGCACCCAAACGCCTGCAGGTTCGCAGGTCAACGCGACCTCGAGCCGCGGGGCAAAGGGCAGCAAAGGCACCGACCAATTCCGAAGACCGGTCCTGGGAAGATCAACTCCTAGAGCTCGCAGCCCGGCTGGAGCCCGACGGCGGCCTGCCCGGCGCAGACCCCGAACAGCGTTGGTTCGCCACGGCCCTGGCCTGGCTCTGCTTCGTCGCCGCGTGCGAACGCCTCCAGACCTCCGCCTTCCGCGCTCACACCACGCGCCTCCGGCGCTGGTTGGACCACACCGAACTCACCCAACACGACCCGCGCAAACGCCGGTGGCTCGATCGCGCCCGGCAGGGAGCCCTTGTACTCCCCGACCCGCAGAGGTGGACACGGAGGTTGCTCGGCGGCAACCGAATCGAGTCTCGGGAATTCTGGAGCCTGTTCGAAAACACCTTGTAAGGTGCCCTGCTGCAGGCCACGGGAAACCCATCCCGGCCGCTCTCAGCATCAGGTACTCGACCCCTTGACGCGATCCTCCGGACCTCAATCGGCCGCGCCACTTCCGGACACAGCGCCGGACGCTCCTGCCGGACGCTGCCGCCTGCGACTGTGGATCAACAGTAATGCACCTGCCAGCAGGATCGTCGTCGGGGGCACGCCGTCCTTCAGGATCTGTTGCACGACCGGCGGGATGGGAATCTGTTGGTTGATTCCAAATGTACACCCGCACGGTCCGTCATAACGCACCCATACCAGCAGAAACTGGTATCCGATCAACACGCACGCGAACCACAACAAGGCCCCTGCCCGGATGACCAACGGGAAACGCCGCGACCAGGCCAACCCACCCACCAGCATCTCCAACCACGCGGCCAGAAACAGCACGCCCCGGTTCGACACAAAGGGAAACAGCGGATTCGCATGGTCCAACCATTCGCTGAAGCGGGCCGGAGTGGTCAACAGACCATGCATCTTCATCAGGCCGAGAAAGAAAAACAGACCCGCCAGCACGCGCAGGATGACATGGGGAACACCCTTCGCCTGTGGGAAGAAGGGCGAACGGTCCGTGGCCTCCGCCGGAGCCATAAAGCATCTACAGATTCAATCGCACTCGTTGGGAAAGCCCCACACCACCGGTGTCTGCGGCGGAAAATCGCACCAACAATCTGTGATCACATCACCCACGCAGGTCCCATGCTACTCATACACCGTCGCGTATGACACGCCGCCGCACCACGGATTGATGGAGTTCTCGCATTGGTATCGGTTCTTGACAACGTACTTGATGCAGAATCCCTCGCACTCCAGATCGTCGTGTGAATTCACAGTACTCGTTGATGCTTTCGCTGTCGGCCATCCTGGTGCAGTACTGAAACAGCCCTGCCCACACAACCGTCGCCAGCGCAAGTGCCACGCCGATCCCCATCCGAACCATTGGTTTCATGGCAGCTCCTCCGATCTCCACGACTGAGAGCCCGTAAACGCGGCCACACCGCCGGCTCCTCTCATGCCGAAGGCCGCTCACCGCATTCTAGCCTTCCGGTCGAAGGCCCAGCAGCCCGGCCAAAAACCGCCGCACAGTTCGAGACAACAAAGGGAACAGAAAGAGGCCCAGGAACGATACGAGCACCACGCCATATGGCAGGGACGGGCGGGATTGGATTCGCCGGAACGTCGCCTGCTGCTCCTCCCATAAGCGCACAAGTTCAGGATCCCGTGCATCAACGAACCAGCGCCATCCCTTCATCTTGTATGACAGGGGAACCCCACGCTCGGTGTCCCCGAACCGGTAATCCGAAACCCTCACCGTCTGTGCCTCCCCACCCCAACGGGGCAGCGGATCCAGATGATTCAGCGGTTCTACAAGATCTCCTTCATAACTTAGAGACCAAAACGGTGCGGACTTTGCCCGGCGCATTTCGGGTCGCATCCCACGGAGCTCGTACACCCACGCCGCCGGCACGGCCACACCCGCGCACCTGCCCGTTCGGCTGACCTGCAGGAGGACCGCCGGGTTCGTCTGCGCAACGTCCCGGCCTGGCCGGGACGAAGCCTCCACCGCCAGCGTAAAAACCTCCACTTTGTGGGCGAAGAGCCCCTCCGGTGCGAGTGGACACCATCGGGCCCGTTCGGTGAACGATCGCTCCCCGCTCTTCGGAGCAAAGACATTGGGGGGCAGCGGAACGAGCCGCTCCACCGTCGTACCTTGACGGGCCACCCAGGATCCCGAACACCAGGCCCACCACAAACCCCACACCTGGGGCAGTGGGTCCGGCGGCAACTGGCCCGGATACACGCTACCATTCAAAACCGGTCCGCCAGCGCCGAAACCCGGCTTGAGAAACGCCTGAACCACGTAAACATTCGTCCCGTCGCAGCCGTACAGAAACTCCTGTTTCTGGGTCTGGTTCCGCACGTGAATTTTCCACGTGGAACCCAGTATCGAAACCTCCACGCTTCCCTCCCAGCGCGGCGCCTGCGCAAGGGCCGGGCCCGGCTGCACCGAGATGCTTCCAGCAAACCGAAACCCCACGCCACTCTGCACGGCGCGGCCCTCCATCGGTTGACCAAGGCACCCTGCTGAAATCATCATCCATGCAAAGCCAAGAACGCACGGGCTGCACGCCCACAGTGCCCGGCCCTCACCTTTTCCCAGCCCCGCACTCATGGCTGGTCCTCGATCCTACAAGATTCAGCCTCGCATCCAAGCCCTCTGCTGCCTGATCCCGCTCCAAAAGGGCGTCTGCCACGCCCTCCAAGCACCTCATTTATTGGCTTTACACCCCTCCTTTTATCTCATGTTCATGGCCGGGCAAGGAAACAAAAATTTGCATTTTCGGACATTTCAACACCCTTCCTCCCCACCCCAACCACCTTTGCTTATCCTGCCGGTTTCTCTCCCCTTGGGCCACCAACCCGCAACTGCCCATACGCACGACAAAATGCCGATACACTCACCTATCCCCCACCGACCGGCCACGCCCCAAACCCCACGGCCCCCCTCAACCACTGCCGCGCCCGCACCATCCGCCGCCGCCCCAACCACTCCCGAAACCTCCCTCTCCCGCCCCCCCTCACACCGCCACTCCAACGTCCACTCGCCGACCCGCACAAGAGCCGCTTTATCTCTCACACAAACAGCATTTCACCGCCACCTTCAACCGCTCTCCCGCCCCAGCCGGCAGTGCGACCCCCGCCCCTCCCTTCCCGCTCTGCATACCCTTCATTCCACTCGCACTTCACGTCCGTCGCCCCCCGCCCTCATCCGGCGTTACGATACCAGTCCACAAGGCCTCGCACCTCCTTTCTCTGAACCGGCCCCACCACGCACCCGGCTCTCCAGCCATTTCACGGCCTCCGAATCACTCTGCAGCCTCTTCCACCTCCTCCCCACGGAAGCCACATCGCCTCTGTTCAAAACAACGTCCGGCCACGAGCCGGAAAAACCCTCCATCCAACCCCACGGGTTGTCCGCTCCCTGCACTGTCTTGTTGCCCGACACCAGAGCGAATGGAATTCGAACCACGAAGGCCCGCAAGGGGATCATCATTCTGATGGCCGTACCCGCGCCGGGCTTGTAAAACGCCGCTCAGCCGGATCTGCCGCCACATCCGTCAACCCGCGCCCTGATTTTTCCGTTTCGCGCATGCCGTTGGCGCCGCTGGAGCTGCCGCAGCAATCAACGTCGCTTGCCATGGACGTGCCGCCTTTGTCGTTCGCGCGGTGCGGCGTGGACCTGCCTGTCCCACATTAGGTTTCTCGCCGGCTGGAGCACCGGGCGCACCACGGTCCGTTGCTGCGGCGTCATGCCCAACATTGGCAACTGAGGCGAATGGTGCCGTCGTTGCGCCATGTTGCCGGCAGTGCATCCGGTTCGAGCCATCGGACTAGTCGCTCGGTGCCTACCTGCACATGGCCTCCGCATTCCTCCTGCGCCGACTGCTTCCAGCCCGAGCCGACCTCTGCACTGTTGAATTCTGCGGCAATGACATGGCTTGAGCTCACGCCATCGCCGCATGGTTGCCCTTCGCCATGCCGCGATGTCTCAAAGGCCTGGGTGCGCCTTTTTATCTTCTGTGCCTCTTTCCGTGTGGCGCGTCCCACCCTTACCCCCGCACGACATGCTTGCCATCACACCAGGAAGCGAGTTGAGAACACGGTTTACGGATAGGTTCCACAACCCCGTTCTGTGTAACATTCGGTTGCTACCTCGTCGCAGGAAGGCTCGCTACCATCCACAACTCAGTTGTGCCTTAAAGTACGTGGCGACTTTCCCCGCTTGTCCAGCGCTGTGCCGCGCTCAGGTAATCCACGTCACCCACGCATTCACCTGCCTTCATCAGGCGATCTTTCGACTGCTTGCTCGATAGAGCTCCCCGTATCGTCCGATCTCCTGGCGCGCTTTCCACGCCACATGCGCCAAGCCCGCGCTCCATGCCACAAAGCTGCATCGATCCCATCCTTCCGTCCACCCGCACATCACCTCCGAACGCACCTCCACGTCACATCCTCACCCAGGTTCGTCCCTTCACCTCCGCACCGCGGCTTGTGCCCACATCGGACGCCCCGCTCCGGCCCGGAGGCACACGGGTACGTCCACATTCCGATCATCCTGCCCTTCCCGAACCTTTCGACGTGGATGCGATCAACTGTCTTGATCACTCCCGGCCATTGAGCCTGTTCAACGGCGCCCTGGATCCCGGGACGGCAGCCGCGCCGTGCTCCGTGCCGATCCGCCAGCGAACAGGCTTCCTCGGCAATTGTGAATGTTGCCTGACACGGCAGATCCCACACGCAACCCGCTTCAGCTTCCGCCAAGGCCCCAACCGGCGCTCACGCCCCCTCGCGTGCGCGCGCCTCTCCGGCCCTGACCCGTGATCTGCCGAAGCCCTCTGTCGGCATGGCAACAACCCGCCGCAGGTAGTTCCCCGATCAGGCCTGACATACTGGTTTTCTTGTCCCTGGCATTGCCTGTCACTTTGTGCTTGGTCCCCCTGGGGCCATTTGAGGCGGATTTACGCACGCATCGCGTTGCTGAATCTGAAACCCATCATGCCATTGCAGCGCCTCCCTTCGACCGATCGGCAGGTCGGCCTCCGTTTATGGATGAATCGCTCCACAGGCGGTTCCATAATGTGTGGTCATCCGACGCCTCCCGACTCACTGGCATCGGAGGCTCGACAGGGAGCATTCTGGGGCAAGGCCCTCCCGCTCGGTTTCCGTTCTCATGCGTGCGGACAAGTGGGGTCCGGACTAAGTGACCTCGCGATGAGGCCGGGAGCAAGGGGGTTGTTTTTCGCGCCCCGGTCTGAAGGACAACTGCTCCGCGTCATGTGTGGACATGAGGATTGACGATCCGATGTTCGATCCAGGAGCCGCACGTGGCGTGGCAGCAGTCGGTCGCGGTGGCAAGTGGGGCCTTGTACGTCTGGAGCGGTGGCGGGTTGGCAAGGCGGCCGGCTGCCAGTTTTGGTTCATAAGACTACCTGGACCGGGCAGCTTCGTCCGGAGGAACAAGTCGGTCAGCCAACGGACAAGAGGCTCGGGCGAGGGAAGACATGGACCGGCGGTGGGGACCGGGAGCAGAGCGAAAAAGCGAACACGGGCGGGAAACCACTTGCCCGCAGGGTGCGACGCGGCTCAGGTCTGTCCGCTTACAAGAGCGGGCACAATGTTCCGGGCGCGTTCGGACGCGGGCGCGCAGAAGCCCATGAGGCGTTTTGCAGCGTAACTGCTGCCTCTCCGTGGTCAAGCAGGTCAGTTGAGCTGCCTGAGGCTCTCCTCCTTCGGGCTGTCCAGACCGCCCGAGCCGCTGTTCCAATCTCGCAGATCGGATGCACCGGCGCCTGGGATCAATCGCGGTCCCTGACCGGCCCGACCTGTGCGAAACGGCCATGCGAAACAGCGGGGCATCAATTAGGGAGCCAGTCGCCGTCACTCAACTATGGCGGGTCAAACAGCCTTGCAGGAAGAAGGGTCCCCGCGGGATCCGCAGACCCCGCGGGGGCCGGCTTTGGGAAGGAGCTCGCCACGCTCTCCTCCGACCGGCATTGGGCGCGCATGCGCTGCCGGTTCCCCGACGCCGTGTCCCGCTGGGGAGTCATCGGCCGCACGGCGACGGCCGTCCGGAACCTCGCGGTTCGACGGATCTCGAGGGATGGCTTCTGAGCCTCCGGATTTCCGGGCCGCATGTTGGATCGGCCCAGCCGGAGACCCCGGGACGGCGCCCGTGCGAAAACCGGCACGGGCACGGCCCGACGGGATCCGCGCATGCGCCCGCAGGCGACAATTCGCGCTCGATCCCCACGGGTCTCGCCAACCCTCACAGGTTGCCTTTTGGTTGGGGGCGGCGGTGGCACCCGGAAACCGCCGGGAACTGCGGCCTGAACAAGCAGGCTTCGCACACCCCTGCGATGCCGACCCTTTTTGCCCTTTGTGGGCGGGGGCCACGTTCCCTCGGGAGCGTTGCGGCACGCCGCGCCCGGGTGGGTGCTTCGGTCTTGCATCGGCTGGTTACGCAGTAGCAACCGTGGACCCCGTGGGTCACTGCGATTCATCCGGGGCCGGAATCACCCGGATTACTTGACTCGGCTCGGGGTACATTCCGGTGCGCCCCTGGCCGCACGGCTCCAAGTTCGCAGTACCGGCAGGTGCGACCCTGCCGGAGGAGCCGGTGAATCCTGCCTCCCACGCCGCCGAGACAGCCCTTGATGGCTCGCCGGCCGCGCCGGAGGGGCCGTCTCCTACCAGCTGGAGACGACCTTTCCCCGGTTGCCCGGGATCATCCCTGAGACGACCCCGACCCCCGCAGGGGTCGCCGATCGCCTCTGTTCTTTCAATGAACCGTAACCACTGTAGGTTCCCCTGGGAAAGCCCGCCACACCAAGTTGTTCACCACGTTATTCACCGAGGACCGCACGCCGCCACCGCCTCCCTCTGTCGCAACGTATTCCCGCCCAACGAAACCCGAACCCGCGGACCATCTTGTTCACCAGTCCTTCTCGTAAGACGTGTCCCGGGGTGAACAAGTCACGCGGGCGAGTTTTTGCCGGACCCGACCCGATCAGCCCGGACTTTCCACGGTCTGCGCCTGGCCGGACAGTTTCCTTTTCCGCCGCAGCGTGGCGAGCCGGGTCCGATCACCATCTGCGAGCCGGCAGAAAGAGCTGTGCGGGAGGGAGGCGTCGCCGTAGGCTGATCACCATGCGAACGGCCAAGGTTGTGAGCTTGTTTGTCTGGATGGCGTGCGTGGCCGGTTGGGCGGGTCTCGCGCCGGACGCCGAACCCGGCTCTCCCGTGGCAGGCGCACCGGATGCGCCGGCCTACCTGTTCAGCACCTTTCGCGAACCCGAGCAGGACGGCCTGCGGTTCGTCTACAGTTGGGACGGCCATCACTGGTCGAATGTCCCCGGCGTATTCCTGCGACCGACGGTGGGTGGAAGAATCCTGCGTGACCCCAGTGTCTGCCGCGGGCCGGACGGAACCTGGCACGTGGTCTGGACCAGCGCATGGCGGGGCGACCGGGGCTTCGGGTATGCGCGATCCCGCGACCTGGTCCACTGGGAAGACCAGCGTTTCATCCCTGCCATGGAGCACGAGCCGGAAACGGTGAACGTATGGGCTCCGGAACTGTTCTACGATGCGCCCCGGGACCGGTTCATCATCGTCTGGGCGTCCACCATCCCGGGGCGGTTTCCCGATCATCTCGAGCCCCGCACGAACAATCACCGTCTCTACTACACGACCACGCGCGACTTTCGCGAGTTCACGCCCACGCGGCTTTTCTGGGATCCGGGTTACAGCGTGATCGATGCGCAGATTGTGTTCACCGATCCCGGCTACGTGCTGGTGCACAAGGACAACACCCGGCCCGAGCGACGCCTGCGGGTGGCCTTCGGGGATTCGCCGCTCGGACCGTGGCGCGACATTTCGCCGCATCTGACCGAGCCGTTCACCGAGGGGCCGTCGGCGCTGAAGATCGGGGAGGACTGGATCATTTACTATGAGGCCTATCGCCTGCGTGAGTATCGGGCCCTGAAGACGCGTGATTTTCGTTCCTTCCGCGATGCCACGCGGGAGATGAGCTTCCCGAAACCGATGAAACACGGCACGGCCTTTCGTGTGACCCGGGCGGACGTGGAGCGTGTGCTGCGGGCGGGTGTCGGGGCCGGTCCCTGAGCTCCGGGCCGCGCAGGCGGGCCCTTTTCAAACCAGCGGGCCCAGACGCAGCAACTGCATGACCGGCTCGCCCGTGGTGTCGGAGGCCGCGAGGTCCACGCGCCATTCCGCGACCCAGTCGTTGTGCCCGTCGGGGTCGATCAACATCTGTTGCACCGTCCACGACCGGCCGTCCTCGGCAGGCTGCACATGCGTGTGCCGGCGGTTCCGGGCCTCCGGGTCCAGGCTCAGCCGGAGATGCTCCTGCAGATAGGTCTCGAGGGCGGATTGAAGTCGCGCAGCCGACCATGGGTTGCCCTCGGCGTCGGCCGCCGGGTTCAGTTGGGCGAGGGCCGTGTCGAACTGCCGCGTGCTCCACGCCCGCAGGAAGGTGAAGATCCGGTTTCGCACCAGGGCGGTGAACGTGGCCGGGTCGGCCGTCAGCGCGGCGGCGGGGGCCGGAGCGGCAGCGGGTTGGCCGGTGATGCGCGCGCGTTCCTCGGCCACCCGCCGTTCGTATTCCGGGTCCCGCATCTGCTCCCATTCTTCCAGCAGACTGGAGTCCACGGTGCGGATCATCGTGCCGAAGTAGAGTTCCATTTCGCGCACTGCGTCGGTCTTGGCCGGCTCCGGCACGGTCTGTTTGAGCACCTTGTAGACGCTGTGCAGGTGCCGGAGCAGCAGGCCCTCCACCCGCTGCAACTGATAATCGCGGACGTAATCGTCGAACGAACGGAAGGTCTCGTACATCTCGCGCGCGATGCTCTTGGGCCGGATGTTTTCCTGGCCGACCCACGGGTGTCGCTCGGCAAACGCGTTGAAGGTGCCGTAGATGAAATCCCGGTTCGGCTTCGGATACTCCAGCTCTTCCAGCCGTTCCATCCGCTCCTCGTAGGGCACCCCTTCGGCCTTCATGGCCGCCAGCGCCTCGGCTTTCACCCGTTCGAGCTGGCGCCGCAGGATCGGTTCGGGATCCTCGAGAATCGCCTCCACCAGGGACAGCACGTCCAAGGCATACTGCGGCGACTGCGGATCCAGAATCAGCAGCGTCTCGAGCAGGTACAGCGAGAGGGTCTGGTCCAGCGAAAAATCCTCCTGCAGTTCCACGTTCACCCGGAGTTTCGGCAGGCCGTTCCCGTCGCGCTCGGAACGGGGGACGATCTCGATCACATTGCGGTTGACCATCGAACGAAACAACTGCCAGGCGCGCCGGAAATGTTCCTTTTTCTGGCGCGGCGAATCGTGGCAGCGCCGGATGATTCGTTGCAGCGCGCGGCAGCCGTCCTCCTCGCGCCGGCTCAGGACGTGCAGGAGCATCCCCGGGGTGACTTGGAACCGCGAGGTCAACCGCTCCGGCGGCGCGGCGATCAATCGTTCGAAGGTTTTCCGGTCCCAACTGATCCGGCCCGGCTCGTGAAGCTTGCGCCTGGCCAGTTTCCGCCCGTCCCGCGCCGCCTTTTCCTCCTGCTTCTTCCGCTCGATCACCTCCTCGGGCGCCTGCACCACCACCCAGCCCCGGTCATCGAAGCCCTTGCGCCCCGCCCGGCCGGCGATTTGGTGGAAATCGCGCGCCGTCAGCAGCTTCACCTTTTCCCCGTCGAACTTGCAAAGCCGGGTGAACACCACGGTGCGAATCGGGATGTTGACGCCCACCCCCAGCGTGTCCGTTCCACAGATGAGCTTCAGCAGACCGCGCTGGGCCAGCCGTTCCACCAGCACGCGGTACTTCGGCAGCAGACCTGCATGATGCAGGCCGATGCCGTGTCGCAGCCATTTCCGAATTTCCGGACCGTAGGGGGAGTTGAACCGGACCGTCTCCAGCTCGGCCGCGATCTGTTCCTTCTCGGCCCGCGTGCACAGCGGCAGGCTCATAAAATCCTGGGCACTTTCGGCCGCCTCCGCCTGCGTGAAATGAACCACGTAGATCGGCGCCTTGTCCTCGGCCAGCAACCGTTCGATGGTCTGGGCCAAGGGACGCTCCGACCATTCGTACTCCAGCGGCACCGGCCGTTCGGTCCCGCTCACCGTCACCGTGGGCCGCCCGGTCAACCGGGTGAGTTCCTCCTCGAAGAATCGCGTGTCGCCCAGCGTGGCCGACATCAACAGAAACCGCGTTTGTGGCAGCGTCAGCAGGGGCACCTGCCAGGCCACGCCCCGCTCGCGGTCCGCGTACCAGTGGAATTCGTCAATGACCAGGTCGTCCACCGGCGCACGGGCGCCCCGGCGCAGCGCGATATTGGCCAGGATCTCGGCCGTGCAACAGAGGATCGGCGCCTGCCGGTTCACCGAGGCATCTCCCGTGGAGAGACCCACGTTGTCCGGACCGAACTCCCGGCAGAGATCCCGCCACTTTTCGTTCACGAGGGCCTTGATCGGACAGGTGTAGACGGCCCGGCGTCCCCGCGCCAACGCCGCGAACAACATCGCCATGGCCACCAGGCTTTTTCCCGAGCCGGTCGGCGTTTGGAGGATCACATTGTGGCCCTCCAGAACCGCCAGCAGCGCCTCCTCCTGCGCCGCGTACAAGGTGAGGCCCCGATCAGCCGCATACTCCAGAAACCGGTCCAGCAGACTCTCGCTGGACACATTGTCCGGATCCCGCACCAACAGATCGTAGAGTGTCACCGCCATGGCCGGATCCGCCTCGCCACTGCCCGCCCTCCTGCCCGGGTCCGCCGGTTCCGGCCGGCCCGGCCCGCACCGTCCTCGGTTTTCAGCCTGCGCATTCTCACGCGCGCCAATTTGGGGGGGCACCGCCTGCGTGGTAAAGCGATTCGCCCGGGTATCGCCTTCCGGGGAAGGTTGCCGGTGGACCGTGAAGAAGCTCTCCATCGGGCAGGGCAAACGGTCGGCTGCGTCGGGCTCACCATCCGGCCATGCCGAACAGCCGAACCCTTGGGGCAAATCCGCCGCACCCTGCCTGGTGTTCAGCGGTCATGCGTCTTGTGGGAGTCTGGCATTTCCCATCGCATCTCGCCCAAGTCCACCTCGGCACCCGGCGGGAGATCCAACCTGCGCTGGAACACCTGCTCGAGGATCTCCATGGAACTGTTCGGCAGCTTGGTCGGGATGCACACCTGGACGATGGCCGGTCCCGGAGGAAACCGCTTCACTTCGAATCGCCCGGATCGGTCGGGCACGATCAGCGGGGCACCGAATCCGGCGTTCTCCAGACGCTCCCAAGTACCGGTGCGCCGGATCCTCACAAAAATCGCCCCATCGTAGTCCGCGGGGCCGACCATCCGACCGCGCACCAGGTGTTCGGATGGCACGGACTGGCGCCTTCGCGACAACACCGCGCGCCACGGTCCCCGGGCCGCCTCAACGTCCTTGAAAAATCCGGGTTCGTACCCCTCGGCCACCACCACCACCCGAAACAGCAGCGCACCATTGACGGAACCAATCCGGAACCGTCCGTCCGCACCCGTCCGGCCGTACCTTCCGCAATCCGGATAACACGATGGACACAGGTAGGCCGGCCCCTTTTTCGGCCGCGCCGTGTAAAGAAACACCGTGGCCCCGCGCACTGGTTTTCCCTCCGGATCTTCCACGGTTCCGACGAAATCGAGACGCTCCGCCCCGCGCGCCCATGCCGCCACCACCCAGCCCACGAGCAGAAGCCTGGGAAACGCTGCGAAGGATGAAGTCACCTGCCCTTCATTAGACCCGCTCGCAGGCGGGGTCAAGTGCCCCCTGCCACGAACCCTGCCGCGCGATTCCGCACCCTTTCGCCTGCCCGGACAGGTCGCCTTCCCCGCCGCTGAAACGCGCTTTCGTCTTGATGCAGCACCCGAGCCGGGGTACCAACCCCGCTGGACCGAGCGAGCTTGAACAACGCAACATCACGAGAATACCATGAAAGCTGCCTTCCCGAAAATCGGCAAAATCCAGTACGAAGGCCCCCAATCCCGGAATCCGCTGGCCTTCAAACACTACAACCCGGACGAGATCGTCGAAGGAAAACCCATGCGCGAGCATCTGCGGTTTTCCGTCGTTTACTGGCACACGTTCCGCAATCCGCTGGCGGATCCTTTCGGGGTGGGCACCGCCATCCGGCCCTGGGACGATGGTTCCAACTCCATCGCCAACGCCCAACGGCGCGTCCGGGTCGCTTTCGAGTTCATGGAAAAGCTGGGTGTGCCCTTCTATGCCTTCCACGACCGCGACGTGGCCCCGGAGGGACGCACCTTGCGCGAGACCAACAAGAATCTCGACGCGGTCGTGAAGGTCATGAAGGAGGAACAGGAGCGCACCGGCATCAAACCCCTCTGGGGCACGGCCTCTCTTTTCACCCATCCGCGCTACGCCATGGGCGCCGCCACCAGCCCCAACGCCGAAGTGTTCGCCTTCGCCGCGGCACAGGTGAAAAAGGCCATCGAGGTGACCCACGAACTCGGAGGGGCCGGGTATGTCTTCTGGGGCGGGCGTGAGGGTTACAGCACCCTATGGAACACCGACATGAAGCGGGAGCTCGATCACCTGGCCCTTTTCCTGCACATGGCCGTGGAGTTCAAAAAGGAGATCGGGTTCAAGGGCCAGTTCTACATCGAGCCCAAGCCCAAGGAACCCACCAAGCACCAGTACGACTCGGACGCCGCCGCCTGCCTCAACTTCCTCCGGCAGTACGATCTGCTGAAGCACTTCAAGCTCAATATCGAAACCAACCACGCCACCCTGGCCGGGCATGAAATGCAACATGAACTGGAGGTTGCGGGTTCCGCCGGTGCCCTCGGATCCATTGACGCCAACACCGGCGATACGTTGCTCGGGTGGGACACCGATCAATTCCCCACCAACATCTATCTGACCACCCAGATCATGTACACCATCCTCAAGTACGGCGGGTTCACCACCGGTGGCGTCAATTTCGACGCCAAGGTCCGGCGCGAAAGCTTCGAGCCGATTGACCTCTTCTACGCCCACATCGGCGCCATGGACGCCTTCGCCCGCGGCCTCAAGATCGCCGCCGCCCTGCGCAAGGACGGAAGGCTTGCGGAATTCGTCAGGCAGCGCTACTCTTCTTGGGACAGTGGTTTGGGCGCTGAAATTGAAGCAGGCAAGATGAATTTCCGAAAACTCGAGGCCATCATGCTCAAGAAGGGTGAAGCGGCCCCCAACAGCAGTGGCCGCCAGGAGTTGCTGGAAAACATTATCAACGAGTTTATCTGAGGGTTTCCACTCCACCCCTCATCACCCAACGGGGCCGGGCAGTTCCCACGCCCGGCCCTTTCTTTTCCGTTGTGCCATGGGCCGGAAACGCCGTCGTCCGGTCGCCTCCCCGTCACTCAGCCGCCGCTGAACCGGAAGTAATCGAAATCGGCGTGCCCGGTCGCGGCCGCCTCTCCCATTCGCGAACAGTACAGGCCCACCTTCGCCCCGATCCACACACCGGGCCGCGCTTGGAAACGGCCGGGGATCGTCCGGAACGGCTCCGTCGGTCCGGCATACGCAAACTCGCATGCGCCCCCGTCGAAGACCCTCACGCGCAACCGAACTCCGCCGCGCGGCGCCCGGCCCACCTCGAAAGAGTGTTCCTCGTTGCGAAACATCAACCGGGGACCGTCCGCTTCCAACCGGACCGCCAACGCCGCACTGGCCCGGCCCACGACCGCCAATCCCGCCTCCACACCGACGCCTCTGGGCATGTCCAGCCAGGTTTCCACCGCGAACGTGCGCGCGGGCAACTTTTGCAACAACAGATGGGGCGTGTCCTCCAACCGGCGCATGCACGGCCGGGCGAACAACCGCAGCCAACCCGGCCGGTCCCGCAGCGACCACCAGCTGGGTCCCGGATTGGCATGCCATTGCCACGCCCGGGCAAGCGTCGCACCATCGAACTCGTCACACGTCCCCTGCGGCTCGGCTTCATAGAGGGGCAGCTTGGGCTTGGGATGGACCAACACCGGTTCCCCCACTCCGTCCGACCCGGGCCTGCCCATCAGCGGCCAACCATCCTCCCACCGCGCCGGCTGCAGATGGACCACCCGGCCATAAACCCCCGCGTCCTGAAAGTGAAGGAACCACCACTCACCCGCCGGCGTATCCACCAGCGCCCCCTGGTGCGGGCCGTTGACCGGCGTGCGTCCCTGCGCCAGCACGATGCGGTCCTCGTAGGGTCCGTAAATGTGGCGCGAACGCAGGGCCACCTGCCAGCCGGTGCTCACCCCGCCGGCAGGGGCCAGGATGTAATACCAACCGTCGCGCTTGTACAGCTTGGGTCCCTCCAGCGTCGGATGCCGCTCCGGATCGTGAAAGACAATTCGCCCCTCGCCGAGCAGTCGGGACCCGTCCGGCGCCATCGGACACATCCGCAGCCGATGTTTGATGCCCGCGCGCGATCCGGCGTAGGCATGGACCAGATACGCCCGGCCATCGTCATCCCAGAAGGGGCATGGGTCAATGAGTCCCCGGCCCGCCTGAACCAGATGCGGTTCCGACCACCGGCCCGCCGGATCCTCCGCCGTCGTGAGGTAGATCCCCTCATCCGGCGTGGGGAAAAAGATCCAAAACCGGCCTGCATGATACCGGATGGCCGGCGCCCAGATCCCGCACCCGTGCTGCACCGAACGGTAGCGTTCCCCCGGGACCTCCGGCACCGCATGATTCACCAACCGCCAGTGCACCAGATCCCGCGAATGCAGAATCGGCAGCCCCGGCGCACAATTGAAGCTGGACGCGGTCATCCAGTAATCGTCTCCCACCCGGATCACGTCGGGATCCGAATAATCGGCGTACAACACCGGATTCCGGTACCGGCCGTCGCCCAGATCCGGACGCCACGGCCACGAACCGTCGCCGAGCCAGCCCGGTTCCGTCTCTTCCGGAGCAGAAACCAAGTTTCCCTTCATGCCGTTGCCACTTTTCCGATGCGGGGGACCAGGAGCTGAATGGCCAGTAAGGAGATCAAGTACATTCCCGAAAAATAGGCAAACACGGGCACGTAACTACCCGTGCGGTCCAGCAACCAGCCGGTCAACCCATTGACGAAACCACCGGTGAAATAACACACAAACCCGCCCAAGCCCACCACCGAACTGACCACCTGCCGCGGCATCGTGTCCGACACCACGCTGAACAGGTTGGCCGACCAGCCCTGGTGAGCCGACCCCGCCAGGCCCACGATCAGCACCGCCCACACCACATTCGGGGCCGACGGGGCCCACACCACCGGCACCACAGCCAGCGCACAGGCCAACAGGGCCGTCTTGCGTGCGGCATTGACACTCCAGCCCCGGCTCATCCAGTGTCCCGCCAACCACCCACCCACCACGCCCCCCACCGCCGCCACTGCGAAAAAGGCACCGGTCCACCACCCGATCTGCTGCAAGCTCAGCCGGAAACTCTTGTCCAGGAAATCCGGCAGGAAAAATTGGTAAAACCCCCAGGCCGGACCTGCCAGGATGCTGGCAATCATGTACGCCCACACCGCGCGATACTTCAGCAGCGAGAACCACGGCACCCTTTCAGGATCCGCCTCCGGCGCGAGCCGGCCCTCCTGAATGTATCTGCGCTCGGCCTCCGACAATCGGGGGTGTTTGTCCGGACTCTCATACAACCACCACCAAGCCGCCACCCACACAAAACCCGCCGCACCTGTCAGGTAAAACGTGGCCTGCCAGCCCACCCGGGCGTACAACCACGGCACCAACACCGGACAGAGGACGGCCCCCACGTTGGTCCCGGCGTTGAACAGACCCGTCGCCAAGGCCCGTTCCTTCACCGGAAACCACTCGGCCACCGCCTTGATCGCACCCGGAAAATTCCCGCCCTCGGCCAGTCCAAGCAAGACCCGCGCCGCGACAAAACCCGCCACCGTGAAGGGCACGGTCAGGGTCAACCAAGCCAGCCCACGCTCGGCCTGCGAAAACCACGGAACCCGCACCTCCCACCGGGCATGCGGGCCCAGCAACCCCACCAGTCCGTGCCCCGCTGCTGCCAGGCTCCAGAGAAACACGATCCACATCAGTCCCCGCCGCACCCCCCAGCGGTCCATCAACCGCCCGCCCAACAGGTAACCGAAGGCATAGGCGAAGGAGAAGGCGCCGGCAATGTATCCGTAGTCGGTCTCGCTCCACCCCAGTTGCTCGCTCAATGGTTTCTTCAGGATCCCGATCGTCAGGCGGTCGATGTAATTCACCGCCACCGAAAAGAACAGCAACGTGCAAATAACCCAACGAAACCGGCCTCCCGGCCCGGCCGTTCCCTTGGGGGTTCTGTCTGGGGCTTCCATGTTATTCGATCCGGACCGCGTCTTCGGGTGCACCGTCCTCCCGGACCACCGGCTGTTGCACCGGGGTCAGATCACACGACCGGATCCGAACCCCTTTGGAATCCCGGCCTGCCAGACGCAAAAACACGGCCAGGCCCGGTGGCACCGCAGCCCGTTCGATCTGAATCTCACGGGCGTGGGCCAGGTCGAACACCGGACCCTGCTCCGGGAACACCTGCACCCCGCAAAAGGCGACTTTCTGGATGTGCCGGGCCACCACGCCCCGCCGAGCACGCACACGCAGGTTCTCAAAGCGCACGTCGCGGATGGGAGCGGTCTCGTGACCGGTCAACAGAACCGCCGTTGGCGCCCCCTCGGCGTCGATGTCCTCCAGCACCATGTTGCGGAAAACGGGCGGACGCGGGCGCAGAATCTGGTTGCGATCCGCCCCGTAGTCCAGGTTCATGATCACCACCTCGCGCTGGAGGTTGCGCCCGCGCACATTTCGCACGAAGACGTTCTCCACCACGCCGCCCCGGTCGATGCGCGATTTGAGCCGCACCGCCCGGTCCGTTCCGTCGAACTCGCAGTCTTCCAGAAAGACGTTCCTCACCCCGCCCGACATCTCGCTGCCGATCACCAGCCCGCCGTGGCCGCGCCGGCCCTTGCATCGGCGCATGATCACGTTTTCGGTGGGACGTCCCACGCGCCAGCCGTCTTCGTTGTAACCCGACTTCAGCACCACACAGTCGTCCCCGGTGTCGAACAGGCAGTCCTCGATCAGCACGTCCCGGCACGAGTCCGGATCCAGTCCGTCGTTGTTCGGCCCGTCCGTCAGGACCTTCACCCTCCGAACCGTCACGTTCTGACAGTACACCGGGTGCAGCGTCCAGTTCGGTCCGCTGCCGATGGTGAAGTCTTCCAGCAGGATGTTGGTGCAGTTGACAAAACTCACGAAACTAGGCCGGATGGCATCCTCCGGCGTGCCGAAGACCCGTTCCTCCACCGGCACGCCGCGCGCCGCCAGTTCGAACCCCCGCCGGGTTTCCCGTCGGCTCCAGTCCCACCACGCCCGCGCATTGCCGTCGAACCGGCCGGGGCCCGTGATGGCAATGTTCACACAATCCCGCGCATAAATGAGCGGAGAATAGTTGTAAAGTTCCACCCCTCCCACCCGCACCAGCACCGGAGGCAGGTAATCTTCGAACCGGTCGCTGAACACCACCTCGGCACCCTCCGACAAATGCAGCTCCACATGGCTGCGCAGATGAATCGGGCCTGTGAGAAACCGGCCCGGTGGCACGATCACACGCCCGCCGCCCGCCGCGTGACACGCCTCGATCGCCGCACGAAAGGCTTCCGTACAAAGTTTCGTCCCTCCGGAAACGGCGCCAAAGGCGGTGATGTCGAAAACGCGGTCCGGAAACTGTGGAGGCACGATTCGCTCGAGGATCCGGGGAACCTGTGCCCAGGCCGACTTCGCATCCGGCCCTGCCGCATGTTCGAGCGCTGCAGCCGGACCTCCCGCCGGCACCATCCACCCCGCCAAGAGGCCGGGCCCCAGCAACCGGAACCAGCGCCGTGCCATCTCTCCCATGCTCATGATTGCCCCAGCTTACCAGTCGCCAACCCGGGCACGAATCCACCTTTTTGCAAAACCCCTTGAAAAATGTGCAATTGCCACGCCACCGATTCCGGTTGCCTGGTGGGAGTGGATCCAACAAATTGTGAGTGGCCTGACGAGCTATGAACCGGCCTCATCCCAGACGGCTCCACCGGCAGAAGCGCGTGTTGCTGGTGATGGGATGGTACGATCACCGCGTGCACCGGGGCATCGCCCGTTACGCGGTCGAACACGGCTGGCACCTCTGCCCGGACACCACCAAGGAACGGGTGATCCCCTGGGGTTGGGAAGGCGATGGCATCCTGGCCTGGCTGGGAGCGGGCGATGACCTGGCCGAGTACGTCGTCCAGGCCCGCAAACCCACCGTGGATTTCAGCTTCCGCCGGCCGCACCTGCCGTTTCCGCGTGTGCTGGCCGATCATGCCGCCGCGGCGCGGCTGGTGGCCGATCACTTTCTCGAAAGGGGCCTGCAGAACTTTTGCTTCTACAGCGATCGCGAGAACTGGGCGTACGAGGAGAACGGCCGTGCATTTGTCGAGTATCTCGCCGCTGCCGGTCATTCCTGCCGGTGGCTGCGCTGGCATGCCGCACCCGAGCACACCCGCGGCCGGCACGAATGGCTCCGCAAACGCCGGTGGCTGGCGGCCGAACTGGCGCGTGCGCCCAAACCCCTGGCCGTGTACGCCGCCACGGACGACCACGCCCTCGAGGTGCTCGAGGCGTGTGAAGATGCCGGGCTGGCGGTGCCGGACGAGGTCAGCATCGTGGGCGTGGACAATTCGCTCATGGCCGTCGAGGCCATGCACACACCCATCTCCAGCGTGGACATCAACCTGGAAGAGATCGGTTACCGCGGGGCGGCGCTGTTGGAGGAGTTGATGCAGGGCAAACCCCCGCCGCGGCAGCCCATCCGGGTCCCGCCCAAGGGCCTCGTCGTACGCAAGAGCAGTGATCTGGTGGCGGTGCCCCATCCCGGCGTGGCCCGCGCGCTTCGCTTCCTGCAGGAACACGCCGGCCGGCCGATCGGCGTGGACGACCTGGCACGCGCAGCCGGCATGTCCCGCCGCGCGCTGCACCAAGCTTTCCTGGACCACCTCGGCCGCACCCCCGGCGCGTTGTTGCATCGGACCCGGATGGAGCTGGCCAAACGGCTGCTGGCCGATCCCAGCCTTTCCCTGCACGAGGTTGCCGTCCGTTCCGGTTACCAGTCCGAGAACGGCCTCTGGGTCGCCTTCAAACATGCCTTCGGTCAAACCCCGCGCCAGTATCGGGAATGCCTGATCCCGGCCCGCCATGGGGAGTAACCACCCCTGCCGCGTTTCTCAAACCCGAGAAAGATTTGCAGAAACTTCGGGGATCGGAAACCGCCTGACGCTTTAGAGTGGTGCCATGCGGACCCGCCCAGGCACCACGCGAGCAAGCCGTTGCGGCCGGCCGCCGCGCGACGCGGACACGCCGACCCTCCTGAGGCGCCCGTCCCGTCCGGCGGCGTTCACGCTCATCGAACTTCTGGTGGTGATCGCCATCGTGGCCATCCTGGCCGCCCTCTTGTTGCCCGCTCTCGGGAAGGCCAAACAACGGGCCCACGGCATCGCCTGCGTCAACAACATGCGCCAACTCGGCGTGGCCTGGATGCTTTACGCCGACGATTTCAACGGCACGCTGGCGCCGAACCCGAGCAGCGACTCGGGCAGTCCCGGCCCCGTGGGCGAAAGTGCCGCTGCACCGGCATGGGTCGCCGGCAGGCTCAGCCTTGGTTCCACACCCGACAACACCAACATACTCAAGCTCGTCGGACCCCAGTATGCACCGTTTGGCTCGCTCGGCCCGTACACCCGAACTCCCGGCATCTACAAATGCCCGTCCGACCAGAGCGTGGATGGCGGCGGACTGGGTCCACGGGTCCGATCCGTTTCCATGAACGGATACGTCGGGCCCACCACGGGCGGAGGCATCAGCAGCGGATATCTCAACGGGTCCAACGAGCGCTATCTCAAGCTCACCGACTTTCGCAAACTCAAACCATCCGACGCTGTGGTCTTTCTGGATGAGCGTCCCACCTCCATCAACGACGGTTGGTTCCGCAGCCCCACACAGCCTTATCACCTGGCGGATTTGCCGGCGGTGTATCACGGCAATCACAGCTCGGCCTTCGCCTTCGCAGACGGCCACGGCGAATTACACAGATGGCGCGATCCGCGGTTTATCGCTCTGACCATCGGCGGCTCGGTCTACCCGGGCAATGCCGACGCGCTGTGGGTCTGGATGCACTTCACCTCCCGTTGAAAAAGACTTTTCCGAACACGTTCTCCAAAACCGTCCCTGTGATTCCGCGAGGATCTATGAAAACCCAAAACCAACCCACGGAAATGCGCAACGGGCTGTTCACCGTGTTGACGCTGCTGGTGATGGCGGTCGCGCCGCCGTCGCGAGCAGCCGACCGGATCTGGAACGGGGGAGGCGACCAGTTCAGCTGGAGCGACCCGGCCAACTGGGGCGGCATCGCCCCCGGATCCGGGGACAGCCTGTTTTTCGACGGCACCCAAGGGCTCTACGCCAACAATGACCTGCCCGCGCAGACAACCATTGCGGGTCTGACGTTTCTCGAAGGCGCCGGCTCGTTCTTCCTCACGGGTAACGAAGTCAACCTTGCTGGCGGGGTCACCAATCTGTCCCCGAACCCGCAGTCCATCAGCCTCAACCTGAACCAGACCGGTAACCGGATCCACCACAGCGTGGGCGACCTGCTGTATGACGGCCAGGTCAAGAACAACACCCTGATCAAATGGGGCCCGGGCACGATCACCCTGGGAGGCTCCCTGGAGAACAACAGCCTCCGGGCACAGGTGTACGAGGGTGTCCTCCAACTGGCCAAACAGGGCGCGCGCGCCCTGCCCTCCTCGCCCATCGTGGTGGCCAACCAGGGCATTCTCCGAATCCTCGCCGGCGTCACCACGGACCAGATCCATTTCAACCAACGCGTTGTGGTTACCAACGGAGGCCGGTTCCAGATTCAGAACACCTTCGAAGAAATCGCCTCGCTCAGTGGCAGCACCGATGCCGACGGAATTGTCGAGAACGGCCTGGAAGGTTCAACCAGCCGCCTGGACATCGGTGGCGGCAGCGGACACCGGGGAATCTTCAGCGGGACCATCCGCGACGGGGCAGGCGCGTTCAACCTCCGTGTTTACCGGCACAACAACATCCAGGTCTTCAACGGAACACACACCTACACCGGCACCACCGAGGTCTACAACACCACTGGGGCCGGGATAACCCGCATGATCGTCAACGGCACCCATGTCGGCGGGGGGGCGTACACCGTTTACGGGCATTCGACGCAGGCCGATCGAAAGGCCGCCCTGGGCGGTGCCGGCAGCCTGACGGCCGCATCGTTCGAGATTCGCACACGCGGCAGTCTTTCGCCCGGCGGGGAACTCAGCGCCGATCTCACCGACAACGCCACGTTCCACGACACCCCGGCCATCCTCACCCTGGCCGGCCCGGTGACACTGGACGGAGGGAGTCTGGACATCGAGCTCAACGGCCTCGCGGCAGGCACCGGATACGATCAGGTGCGCATCCGCGCCCCCGGCGCTCTGACGCTTGCTAACGCTGACCTGCAGCTGCGGCTGGGTTTCACTCCGGAACCGGGTAGCCGATTCACCATCGTCGAGGTGGAGGGAACGGATCCGACGTTGACAACCGGCGTTTTCACGACTCTCAACGGCGTGCCCGCCGACCTGTCCCACGGGGCGGCTTTTGTGGACCCGGCCTCGGGCGTTGCGTTCCGCATCAGTTACCACGCCGAGGGCTCTTCCTTTGATGCCGGCGGCAACGACATCATGCTGGAGGTCATCGAGCCGCCGGGTGGCAACCGCCTCACCTGGCGTGGGGACGGCCTACAAAACCTCTGGGACCGCGGTGTCACCGCCAACTGGTGGGACGGTTCCTCACTCCGAACCTTCCAGGACGGGGACATCGTCACCTTCGATGATTCCGGTTCCAACAACGTCCCGGTGCAACTGGTCGGTGATCTGTCGCCCGCCCGCGTCTGGTTCGGCAATGCCGGAGACTATGTGCTGGACGGTTCCGGCCGTCTGGTGGGAGCGGTGCTTCTTACCAAGACGAATCGGGGCACGGTCACCATCCTGACCGACAACGACACATCCGGCAGCACGATCATCCGCGAGGGCACGATCCGTCTCGGCACCAACGGCCTCACCGGTTGGTTGCCGGGCAGGATCAACATCGAATCCGGCGGCATCCTCCGAATCGACCGCGCCGACGACGTGGTGGTGACCAACGCGGACTGGAGCGGTCGAGGCGCGCTGGTCCATGCCGGCAGCGGCAGCCTCATCTTCACGGCCAACCTGAACGAGTCGTTCAACGGCTGGCTCACCAACCAGGGACGCTTGCTGCAGTTTGGCGACGGCATGTCCGCATCCGGAACCATCGGGGGCGTCGTGCACCTTCCCCAGGGGCACAAGGTCCGCTACGCCTACTCCGGGGGAAACGGCACCATCTACAACGCCTTCAGTGGCGCCGGCACGATCGAGATTGACCATGCCACCGGCGGACGCTTCGAGATCGCTGCATCAGCCGTCAGCAGCAACTTCCAGGGCACCATCCTGGTGCGCAACGGCGTCCTCAAAACCGCCGACGGTAACCAGGGTTATGCCTTGGGCAACGGCAGCACGGTCATCGTCTCCAACTACAATCAGGTCTGGCTCGATCGTTCCGCCACGACCTACAACCAGACCTTCCTGATCGAGGGCAAGCGCCTGGACGATTTCCCCGGGTTCCCGGGCGAGCCCGTGCTGCGCATGTTTGGTTGCACGCTGGATGGCGCCATCGTGCTGATGGGTGACGCACGGGTGGGCGGCACCATCAGTTCGGCCACCATCCGGGCACCCATCAGCGGCCCCTATGAACTGGATGTCTTCGGCAACGAGGACTATCAGCTCTTCATGGGCCCCGACCACGGAGAACACACTTACGCGAGCACGCGGGTCACCCGCGGCTGGATCGTGGCGCTCAACGACCGGGCCATCAGTCCGGGCCCGTTGATCCTCGACGCCGCCGGAGGTCTGCGCCTCAACGGCAATCGTCTCGCCGTGAGCCGGCTCGCCGACGTGAACACGGGGCTTGTCACGGGCAATGGAGCCCGTGTCGAAAACGGGCATGCCACGCAGCCCGCCACTCTTGTGGTGGGTAGCGACGGCGCCGACTTCACATTCGGCGATCTGGGCGGGATCTTCGCCGACGGTGGCACCGCGCCGCTTCACGTGACCAAGGTGGGCGCGGGCACGTTCACCGTGACCGGCGTCAACAGCAACTCGGGCGTGGTGACAGTGGAAGAGGGAACCCTGGCGCTGAGCGGCGCCGGGGCTTTTCCCGGGGTCTCGGCGTTCGTGGTCAACGGCATGCTCGATGTCGCCGGCATCGGCGGCACTCTGAGCCTCTCAGCCGGACAGACATTGACCGGTGAAGGCACGGTCCAGGGGAACGTTTATGCGCCGCCCGGCGCGGTGATGGCCCCGGGTCACCCGGTGGGAACCCTCACCGTCTCGGGGAATGTCATCCTCGAAGGACTCCTCGTGCTTGAGCTGGACCGGGATCACACCCCGCTGCCGTGTGACCGGCTGGCCTCCACGGTCGGAACCCTCTCGTACAACGGCTCCCTGCTGGTCACCAACGTGGGCGCTCCCCTGCAAGTGGGGGACACCTTCCCGTTGTTCCCTTCGGGGGTCACAGGATTCACCGGTCCGATCATCCTGGCCACCAACGACGTCCACGGCTACACCTACACCTGGCAAAACGACATTGCCACACTCGGCAGCATCACCGTAGTGGCTGTCACGCCCCCGGCCACCCCGCCGGCTCTCTCGGTCCGGCGCGAGGCCGATGCCATTGAGATCTCTTGGCCCCCCGAAAACCTCGGCTGGGTCCTGCAAGTGCAAACCAACTCGCTCCAGACCGGGCTCGCCACGAACTGGATCACAATCGGATTCGGCTCCACCAATCTTGTGCGCCTTCCCATTGACCCGGCGGCACCGGCCGTATTTTACAGGCTGACCTTGCCACGGGAGTGATCCTGGCGCGTGCCGTACAAACAAACGGTCGCAGCCGGGTTCCAACGTCACGGGGCCGCCCCGAGAGGCGGCCCCTCTTTTCTTCCCCGTGTCGAGTCGAAGGCACGGCCCTCGGGAAAACCCCGACACCAAACCCATGCAGGCCAGGCCCCCGAGCCCGGGCCAGAATGGTTCGCAGACGGGTTTTCCCAGCCGCGGCGGCAGGGCCCACACACACGCCCCAGCCGCGGCAAACGCCTCCACCACCGGGCGGCTTGCGGACCTCCCGCGAACTGCCGGGCCGGTCGGCCGGCGAAAGACGACGATGCGGCCGCAGGGCACGCCCCTCCAAGGACAACTGCCGTTCGCATTTCACCACCGGAGACCATCCCGACACCCTGCGGTGTCGCCGAGGCGTTCCTGCCTTCCGGTGCAAAGATGGGTTTCGCTGATCTTCGATCTGTGCTAGCATCAAGTCGGGTCATGCATGAAGTCGGGTTGATGACCGAGGCGATCCGGATCGCGCTGGAAGAGGCCCAGGCTCGAGGGGCCCGGCGCATCACGGCGCTGCGCCTGCGTGTGGGCACCCTCAGCGGTGTGGTGCCGGAGGCGCTGGCGTTTGCGTTCGATCTGGTCACGGCCCGGACGGCGGCCGAGGGAGCGCGGTTGGAGGTGGAACGGGTGCCTGCCGTGTGGTGGTGCAGGGATTGCGAACAGGAGTTCGGCGGAGACGACCCCTGGCCCGCTTGTCCTCACTGCGGGGGGCTGAAAGCCGAACTCCGACAGGGACGGGAACTCGAAATCGCAAGCATGGATCTGGTCTGAACGGGTTATGTGCAAGGAATGCGGCTGCGGACTGGGCGGAACCCCGCAAATCTTGGGCGGGCATGGGAATGCGGAGGCGGCGACTTCAGCGACCTCGGCGGATTCGGCACCCGGACCCGGTCCGGGCCATGAGCACCAGGCATACCCGGCCCACGAACATCCTGCACATCCGCACTCTCATGCGTCCGGGGATCCGCACACGGACGCGGCTCACACGGTGGCCGTCCAACGTTCGTTGCTGGAGAAAAACCAGCGACTGGCCGAGCGAAACCGGGGGTTCTTCCGTGCCAAGGGCTGGCTGGTGCTCAACATCATGTCCAGCCCGGGCGCGGGAAAGACAACCCTGATCGAGCAAACCGCCCGCGGGTTGCGAGGGCGGCTGCGGTGCGGAGTGGTGGTAGGGGATCTGGCCACCGACCTTGACGCCGCCCGGCTCCGAGCCGCCGGCGTGCCCGTGGTCCAAGTGGCCACCGGCACGGTCTGTCACTTGGACGCCGACATGGTCCGCCGGGCTGTTGCACAGTTGAACACCGACGGGCTGGACCTCCTCATCATCGAGAACGTGGGCAACCTGGTCTGTCCGGCCGACTTCGATCTCGGCGAGGACCTGCGCGTGGTCCTGCTCTCGGTCACCGAAGGGGAGGACAAGCCGCTCAAATACCCGCCGCTCTTTCACTCGGCTCATGTGGCCCTGATCACCAAGTGCGACCTGGCCGAGGCGGCCCAGTTCAATCGCGCCGCTGCGCTGGCCCACCTGCAGCGGGTCAGTCATCACGCGCGCATTTTCGAAGTGTCCGCCCGGACCGGCGCAGGGATGTCTGCCTGGCTGGAGTTCCTGCAGCACGAGCATCGTCGGATCCGCAACCAGCCCCTGTGAAACGGAGGGGCCGATCCTGGGCCGGCTTGGGGAACGCCTGAAACGCGCGGAAGCCGCGCTACATCCATTCCGGCGGGCACGATTCCAGAAAGCGCATCACGCTGTCACCGTGGCGCATGGTTTTGACCTCGCGCCATACAGGGGGGATCTCCAAGCGATCCCGATGGGCGTGGCCGAGCACGAACCGACCGCCCCGCCGCAACAAACGGGGGAGCCAGGGCTCGTCCAGCAATCGCTGGGCGGCCGATTCCGATCGCGCAGCCAAGTTCTTGGGTCCGTAGGGTGGATCGGCCAGGATCAGGTCGAACGACCGGCCGCTCATGGCCAGTGGCTCCAGCGCAGCGAACACGTCCTGGATGCGGAGTTCCAGCGTCTCCGGCGGGAACCCTGCCCGACGCCAATTCTCCCGCAAGACCGCGGCATGCCGGGCCGAGCGTTCCACACAGACCGCCAGCCGGGCTCCCCGGCTGACGCACTCCAGGCTCAACGCACCCGTGCCGGCGAACAGCTCCAGCACCTCGGCGTCCACCACCCGGTCGCCCAGGCTGTTGAACACTGCCTGCTTCACCAGGTCCGGCGTCGGCCTCACCGCCAGTCCCTTGGGGACCTTCAGGATCAATCCACCCGCTCGACCACCAATGATGCGCACGGATCCAGTATAGCGATCGCCCGGCACGGTGCCACCGTGAGTGGAAGGGGCCGCGCCGGGCGACCCGTCCGGCTGTGCGGGGCCCGGCCCGGGTTGCTTTCGACTGGCGCCGGCACCTCAACCGTCCTATGGTTCCGCACCATGAAGCGCATGATCGTCAGGGCCGGGTTTCTCCGGACCCTCATCTTCGGGCTGGCGTGCGCCGCCCTGCCGGGCTTGGGGATCGCGCACGCCCAGGTGCCCGCCGCCAGCAGCACGAGTTTCGATGCCGCGTTGATGCGACTGTTCGACGGGCACAAGAGCTTTACCGCCGAGGCCGAACTGCGTGTGACCGACAGTCGCAACCAAGACAAGGTGGTCCTGCCCATGCAGTTCGCCGCACGAGAGGGCCGGTTCCGGACCGAAGTGGACCTCTCCCGGATGAAAGGCAGCCAGGCCCGGCCCGAGCAGATGGCCACGGTCAGGCAGCTGGGCATGGACCGCATTGTCAGCATCACGCGCACCGACACCGGGACCATGCACGTCCTGTTCCCCTCGGCCCGTGCCGCGGTCAATCTCACCATGTCTGCCGAGGACCGCGCCGCACTGAACCAGCCGCCCACCCTCGAACGCAAGGTGTTCGGCCAGGAAACCGTGGACGGCCATCCCTGCCGGAAAGAAACGGTGACCCTCACCACCCCCGGCGGCAAGAAAACGGAGGTGACCGTCTGGTTCGCCACCGACCTGAAAGAGTTCCCCCTTCAGATTCAAACCACCGAGACAGGCGACACCGTCACTTTCCGGTACCGCAACGTGCGCTTCCAGGAGCCGGATGCCCGCCTTTTCGAGCCCCCAGCCGATTACACGGCCTACTCCAGCATGGAGGCCTTTACCGCTGGCCTGATGCAGAAGTTGATGAAAGAGGCTTCCCAGCGGTAAAGTATGCCGTTCCCGGACGGGGCGGCACCCTGGGGGCCTCCGGCGTCTCGGAATCCGGTTCCGCAGCCCAGAACCACGCGGTTGCATGATGGTTACCCAGTGATGCGAATCACGAGTCTCAATCCGGACACCAACATCGGCGCCAGCGGCTGGCTGGTGGAGTTGGAAGGGCACCGGCTCCTCCTGGATGCCGGCATGCACCCGAAATGGGAGGGCCGGCGTGCCCTGCCGTTGTTCGAGGCGGCCGGGTACGACGCTGTGGACGCCATCGCCATCTCGCACTGTCATCACGACCACGTCGGCGCTCTGCCCGTGGCGCTCCGGCACTTCCCCCACGCACACGTGCTCATGACCGAGCTGAGCTATTACCTGGTCGAGCGCGTGCTTCACAACTCGGTCAACGTCATGACCCGCCAACGGGCCGAGCAGGGGATCGCCGAATACCCTCTCTACACCCACGACGAGGTGGACGAGATCGCCCCGCTCTTCCAGGGGTTCCGATACAACCGGCCCGTCGAATGGGCCGCCTTCTCTGGTGGCCGGCACCGCCGGAACTTGCCCACGCTCGAGTTCTTCGATGCCGGGCACACCTTGGGCGCGGCCGGCATCCGCGTCCAAGGCAGACGCGAGACGCTCTTTTACACCGGCGACGTCTGTTTCCATGACCAAACCCTGCTCCGCGCCGCGCGATTCGAAGACGTTGAAGCCGACGTGTTGATCATGGAAACGACCCGTGGCGGCCGCGGCACACCGGCCGGCTTCACCCGGGAAGCCGAGATTGACCGCCTGATCGAATCCATCCGGCGGGTCTTCAAACGGCGGGGCAGTGTGCTGATCCCGAGCTTCGCACTGGGACGCACGCAGGAAATCCTCGGTCTTCTGGCACTCGAGATGGCCGAGGGCCGCCTCCGGCGCCAACCGGTTTACGTGGGCGGACTGGGCCGCGTGTTCACCGAAATCTACGACCTGCAGGCCCACCGGACCCACCGGCAACATCACAACCTGCACCTCAACGAGGCCCTGGACCTGGTGGTGCTGGACCCCGAACAGACCCAACGGCTCTCGCTCCACACGAGCCGTCTCTTCGTGGTCACCGCGGGCATGATGACCGAGAACACGCCCGCCCATGACCTGGCCGTCCGCCTCGCCGGCGACGAACGGCACGCGGTCTTCTTCGTCGGTTACGCCGATCCGGACACACCCGGCGGCCGGTTCAAGGCCAGCCGTCAAGGGGAACCGTTTTACTTCAGCCAGCAGGTTCCCGAAATGGTGCGCCACTGCGAGGTCCAGGATTTCGACCTCACCGCGCACGCCGCCCGGGAAGACCTGCTGGACTTCGTGGGAATGGTGGACCCCCGGGTGGTGGTGCTCGGCCACGGCGACGCCACCGCCCGCCAGTGGTTCGCCGAGCAAATCGCGCTCCGTTATCCGCGGATCCGAATCATGGAACCCCAACCCGGCGAGCCACTGGACCTCTGAGGCTAGCGAGACCCCGCAGGCCCCGCCCCTGACGCGGCTGCACCCTCAACCGTTCGCAGGCCGCCACCCGGACGGGTCACGCTATCCCCGCTGCCCGCCACACGTGCCTCCTCTTGCGGGATTCCGCCGCAGGTCATGGAAGAGGAGGCTTCGGACACTCGGAAAGTATCCTCCATCCGCACGCGCAAAATCGCCGGAAACCGACGCCGCAAGGACATCAACAGCTCGGCACGGAACCACGGCGCCCAGCCGGAAGGGGTCGCGCCGGGAAGATCGCCAGGTGGAAGGACGCAGGTCCCCGCCCCGAGATCAGGGATGCCGGTACGTGATCCGCGCCTTGTTGAGGTCGTAGGGCGACATCTCCACGCTGACCTTGTCGCCCACGCTGATGCGGATGAAGTGCTTGCGCATCTTGCCGGAGATGTGCGCCAAGACTTCGTGCCCGTTGGGCAGGGCCACGCGAAACATCGTGCCCGGCAAGACTTGCGTCACCACTCCGGTCAGCTCAATCGGTTCCTCTTTGGCCATGATCGCAATACGCTGCCCTGACTAAGTGCCACGCCGGCTGTGGAAAAGCAACCCCCCTTTTGGTACGGCCCGGCAGGAAAACCCTCCGGCAGGCCCCGCAGCGGTGCCCCCGCGAACGTGGCCATGCGCGGCCGGCAATTGCGCTTTTCCGTTGAGCGCCCGTGACGCCTGCCCTAGTTTGCGGCCCCATGCGAGTGTTGGTCACGGGAGGAGCGGGCTACATCGGATCCGTCTGCACGGAACTACTTTGCGACCGCGGCCACGAGGTGATTGTGTACGACAGTCTGTGGCAGGGACACCGGTCGGCCGTGGATCCGCGGGCGCATTTCATTCACGGACGACCCTTTGAACCCGGGGACATTGCCCGGATGATGGCCGAGGTGCAGCCGGAGGCGGTCCTGCACTTCGCCGGAGACATCCTTGTGGGCGAGTCCATGCAAAACCCCGGAAAATACTTCCGCAACAACGTCGCTTGCAGCCTGGAGTTTTTGGAAGCCGCCCGCGCGCAAAACGTCCGCAAATTCATCTTCAGTTCCACCGCCGCCACCTACGGCCATCCGGAACAAATCCCCATCGCGGAAGACGCACCTCAGCGGCCCGTCAACCCCTACGGCGAGGCCAAGCTGATGTTCGAAAAGATCCTCACCTGGTACCACCGGATCCATGGACTCGAATTCGTGGCGTTCCGCTACTTCAACGCGGCCGGTGCCACCGAACGCCACGGTGAAGATCATCGCCCCGAAACCCACCTCATCCCCAACGTCCTCAAGGTGGCCCTCGGCCAGAAACCCTGCGTGGAGATCTACGGGACCGACTATCCCACCCCGGACGGCACCTGCATCCGCGACTACATCCACGTGGCCGACCTGGTGGAGGCGCACATCCTGGCGTTGGCTCCCGGGACCTGCGGGTTCTACAACCTCGGCAATGGCGGGGGCTATTCCGTCCGCGAGGTCATCGCCGCCTGCGAACGCGTCACCGGCCGGCGCATACCCGTGGAGGAAAAACCCCGTCGCCCCGGTGATCCTCCCCGGCTGGTGGCCTCGGCCGAACGGGCCATTCGCGAACTGGGTTGGAAACCCCGCTGGCCGGGCTTGGAAGACATCGTGGCCACCGCCTGGTCGTGGCACCAAAAACACCCGGACGGCTACCCGGACTGATCGCCCTGGTTTTCGTGCAGTGTCCACAACCCGGCAAACAGCAACCCGTGCGAACGCCCCGGACAGGAATCGCGTGCGACCGCCCGGTTCCTCGCCCCAACGAACTCGCGCTGCTGTTTCTTACCGGACAAACCCTTTGACAAATCGGGCGCCCGGGATAGATTGGGTCCTGACCGGTGGGGTCGTAGCTCAGTTGGTAGAGCACCACAATGGCATTGTGGGGGTCAGGGGTTCGAGTCCCCTCGGCTCCACCAATCTGTTTTTCCCTCTTGCCCTGCCGCCGCCGCGCGCCCGGTCGCACACCGGCATCTGATCGGGCTTCTTTTACCCGACGGCCGCCCGCGCGAGTCGCCGGAGCAACTCTTCGCTTCCCGTCACCGGGCCCGTGGCCGGGGATGGCGTTCTCTCCTCCCATCCTGGCCGAATCCGGTCCGGCCCGGACGGTTTCCTGGCGCACGGAAAGCCCCTTTCGTCCGGCCATACCCACTCAGCGGCCGGACGCCGTGCCTTGGGAAGAAGGTCAGGAACTGCGGCGTGGGACTTCTCCCCACCCTTTTGCAACCCCCGTCTACCGCAGACACACCGCGTATCGGACGGGAGGGAAAGACCTCTCTCCGCCCACCGGACGCATACGCAATCAACTCGCCGGCACGTCCGGTCTGAACCGGGCGGTCCCACGCTGCACCGGGTCCGGCAGACTGCGGGAGCGAAACCTGAACCGAGGAAACTCACGGCCCGGAGCCCTTGGCGGGGAGGCTCCCCGAGGCTCGGGGCCGAGAGTGTGTGCGATGGGTGCGGCGCAGGCACCGGAGCCGGCAAGCGGATCGCCGGCAGAGGACCTTCTTCGCGGGCCGGCCGTAGTTCCAACCGTTCAATGGATCTGCGGCCTGGCTTCCGGGTAGCGGGCCAGGATGGCCCGCAATCGGGCCACCACCTCCGGCTTCTCCGAGGCGAGGTTGCGCGTTTCTTCCGGGTCGGCCTCGTAATCGTAAAGCTCCAGATCGGCGGATTCGGCCGGGGCACCCGGCTTTTTCCATTCCACGAGACGGAATCTCTCCGTGCGGATGGCCCGTCCGATCACAGGTTCACCCCGGCGATGGCGAGGGTAGGCATGGTACGCATGGTCGCTGACCCGGGCCGAGGGGTCTCGAAGGACCGGCACCAGGCTTTCACCGTCCAACGGCTGCGGCACTTCCGGTCGCGGCAGCCCGGCCAGTTCCACCAACGTGGGATAGAGATCCACCGACTCGGCCAACTGGCGCGTATGACTGCCCGGGCGGGTCACACCGGGTGCCACCACGATCAAAGGGATCCGGTTCGCCTGCTCGTAGTTGGTGTGCTTGGTCCACATGCCGTGGTCGCCGAGGTGCCAGCCGTGGTCACCCCACAAGACGACGATCGTGTTGGTGGCCAGGCCCAGCCGGTCCAGTTCATCGAGGACGCGACCGATCTGTGCATCCACGAAACTCACGCAGGCGTAGTATCCGTGGATGAGCGTGCGCTGCAGATCCGGAGGCAACAGACCGCGCTCGGGAATGGGCTCGTACTGGTTCAGTTCGCCGAGGGTCTTGCCCGCATAGGGCGGGGCGCCATCCGGAGGCGTTTGTCGCCGGGCCAGCGGGAATCGGTCGCGTTCGTACAGGTCCCAGTACTTTCGAGGGGCGGTGAAGGGCAGGTGGGGTTTGACGAAGCCAAGGGCCAGAAAGAACGGCTCATTGCGTCGCGCGGCGGCCTCGCGCAGGCGGCGGATGCCTTCCTCGGCAATGCGGCCGTCCGCGTAGGCGGTGTCCGGCACGTCCAGGTTCTCCCATGCATGCCCGCGCGGCAGTTTGCCGATTTCGTTCAACCGTTGGTTGCTGAAATAAGCCTCCTCGCGCGTGAGCCGGCCGCGGGCGGCATTTTCCGGGTCGGCGTACTCCACCACCTTGTCGGGCTTGAACGGCACGCTCCAGGAATCGGGATCGTCATGGTTGCCGTGGCCGATGTGAAAGATTTTGCCGGTTCCCTCGGTCCGCCACCCATGCGCTTTGAAGTACTGGAGCAACGTCACGGCGTTCGGGATGGCGCGGCGGAAATGGGTGCCCAAATCGTAGATGCCCAGCGTGGTGGAGCGCGCACCGGTCAGCAGCGCATTGCGGGAGGGCGCGCAAACCGCTTGATTGCAGTAGGCCAGGTCGAACCGCATCCCGCGCGAGGCCAGCCGGTCCAGATTCGGAGTCCGGGCATACGGATCGCCGTAACACCCGAGGTTCGGCTTCAAGTCGTCCACACTGATGAGCAGGATGTTGGGACGTGTTGCCCACGCGGTCCACGCCACCAGTGTCACCAGCAGTCCCCACCCGGCAATGGCCCGTCTCCCCATGCCTTTCCGTTTACTCCCCTGCCGGCCCGCGTTCAACCGGAAAGCCAAATCCGGAACGAGCGGCACTTTACGGAGCCGCGTGACCGTCCTAGAGTCGATCCATGCCTGCGGTGTATGATGCTTCCGAGTTCGTGGATCCCGACAGCCACCAGGGGCGCACCGGGTCGGCAGCCGCCGGCGCCGGACGGGCAGGAACGTCGCGGATCCTCACCCGGGAGGAGCTGGACTCGAAAGTCCTGGAGACCCAGCAGCGCCTGGCCGAGCTGAAACAGGTCCAGGAATCGCTCGAACGCGAACGTGCCGCGCTGGAGGAACTGCGCCGCCGCCAGGTCGAGCTCCAGACCGGCCGCGCAGAGATGCTGGAGCACCTGACGCGCGGGATCGCCCTTCTGGAAGAGGCGGAGCACGAAACCCGGTCCCAGGCCGAGCAGATGGCGCGAACCCTTGCTTCGTTCCGGGATGCGCTCGAAAAGATCCGTTCCATCCGCGAGGAAACCTGGTCACCGGAGAACCTCAACATGGAGCTGACCCGGGCCCTGACGGTCATCGAAAACGCGCGCATGGAATGGAACAGTGCCCGACTCAAATTCCCCCTGCTGAATCGCTCGGCCGGGGCAGCACAAACCGCAGCCTCGGAAACTTCGGAGGTCCGGCCCGTTCGCTGGTGGGAAGGCGTGTCGTTCGGGCGGCTTTGTCTGCTGGGGCTGGCATTGACATGGCCCGTGGCCCTGGTCGTTCTGGTCCTGGGCCTCCTGTGGGCGGGCCTGTCCTGGTGGGGACCAAGATGAGCGTGCCCCTGCGCGGCATGCCTCCCGGAGGGTCGGACACCGGCCGGCGCCTGCGCCACCTGCTGTTGGGTTGGATCCTCATGGCCGGTGGCGCGGCCATCATGTTGGAGGCTGCCCTGCCCTCGGCAAGCTGGCCGCGATCCGACCGGTTCCTGGCAGCCCAGGGCACGATCGGATTCGTCCTTCTGGCGGCGGGTTGTCTCCTGCGGCGCCTGGCCTTGAGAAGCCGCGGACCTTGACCCTAAAGTGAGGCGGCCACTCGCGGCAGGCAGCGCGACAGCATGGCATTCTGGCGAAAAAAGACCGATCCCTGGCGGGAACGCGAGCGGGCGCTCCGGGAACGGATCCGCTCGCTGGAGGAGGAAATCCGGCAGCTCGAGGCCCGGCTCCAGGTCCCGCGTGCGGCGTCCCGAGCAGCATCTGCGCAGCCGCCCCTGTCGCGCCCGGGAGATTCCGCCGCCCCTGAATCCGGTTCAGCCCCGGGCGGCGAGCCGCGGGGGCGACGGCCTTCCACTTCGTCTGCCCGGGCGGACGCACCTCCCACCGGACCGCAACCGGCCGCCGTTCCGGTGGAATCCCCCAGCCAAACGCCTCATCTCTACAACGAATACGGCCAACGCAAGTACGATCTGCCCGGGCTGTGGCGGTCCCTGCGGGCGAAGTGGTCGGAGCCACCGCCGTCCGGCAGCTCCGAACTGGTGCGGCTGCTGGCTGCCGGTGGTGCACCCGAGCTGCGTCCGCTGCGGTACGAACGACGCATCGCCCGCAACCGCTTTCTGGCCCTGCTGGCCATGCTGATCCTGGTGGTTTTCGGCATTGCGTATGTTCTGATTCGCGCTCCGTAAGACGCGAAAAGTGCCATGCCCCGCTCTCACCTTTCCCGCATCCGGACAGCCAGCGTCCCCATCCTTTTCGGCCCGCTGCCGGTGGAAACGGACGCAGGCTGCTTCTGGGCCTGGTATTCGGAAGCCGGATTGCGTGCCCTCACGTTTCCCAAGGACAAACCGGCGGCCACCCATGCCGTTTCAGCCGCACCCCGGCTGATTCGCGCATGGCACCGGACCACCGTTGCGGCTGTGCGGACGGTCCTGACCGGACGCGCGCCACGTCGTTTGCCGCCCCTGGACTGGGGCGGGCTGAGCGCGTTTCACCAGGCGGTGTGGCGCGAGCTGCTGCGAATCCCGCCCGGCCAGGTCCGGACCTACGGGCAGGTGGCGCGCGACCTGGGCCGGCCCGGGGCGGCACGAGCCGTGGGCCGGGCCTGTGCGGCGAACCCGATTCCCCTTCTGGTGCCCTGCCACCGCGTGGTGGCATCCAGTGGCCGTCCCGGCGGTTTCAGCGCCGGTCTGGAGTGGAAATGCCGGTTGCTGGCAGGGGAGGGCGTGGAAATGCCCGGAGGCCGGCCGTTGGGTTCGCCCCCAAGGGCAGTGTGGCGGTGTTCCTGAACCCGGCTGGGTTGTCGCCCGCGCGGAGGGCCGCTCAAACGATCTCCGGATGGGCCTTCTCCGGGTCCACGTCCAGGTCCTGGATCGCCTGGGCCACCAGCGAGGGTTTGACCTTCCGTTGCTTGGCCAACGCCCACAACGTGGCGATGACGGTGCACTCGGCGTCCACCTCGAAAAACCGGCGCAGCCGCGGGCGGGTGTCGCTCCGGCCGAATCCGTCGGTGCCGAGCGTGGTCAGGCCGCCCGGAACCCACGGTGCAATCTGATCGGGCACCATCTTCATGTTGTCGGACACCGCAACGAACGGGCCCTGCTCCTTTTCGAGGAGCTCGACCACGTAAGGTTTCCGCGGTGGCTCGGTGGGATGAAGCATGTTCCACCGCTCGCAACGCAGCGCATCGTTGCGGAGGGACTTGTAACTGGTGGCGCTCCAGACGTCGGCGGACACCCCGTACCGCTCCGCCAGGATCTCCTGGGCGCGCAACGCGGATCGGATGATCGTGCCGCTGCCGAAGATGTGGGCCTTGAGCTTCAGACCCTCCGGCCCGGGCTTGTACTTGTACAGGCCGCGCAGGATGCCCTCCTCCACACCGGGCGGCATGGGCGGCATCGGCATGTTCTCGTTGTAAAGCGTGATGAAATAGAACACATCCTGCTGGTCCACGTACATGCGCCGCAGCCCGTCGGAAATGATGATCGCCAGCTCGTAGGCGAAGGCAGGATCGTAGGCCAGCAGGGTCGGGATGGTGCTGGCCAGCAGCAGGCTGTGGCCGTCCTGATGTTGCAGGCCCTCGCCGTTCAGGGTGGTCCGACCGTACGTGGCGCCCAGCAGGAATCCGCGGGCCCGGATGTCCCCGGCCAGCCACATCAGATCCCCCACGCGCTGGAAACCGAACATGGAGTAGTAGATGTAGAACGGGATCATCGGCAGCCGCAGATTCGCGTACGAGGTCCCTGCCGCGATGAAAGACGACATTGCACCCGCCTCGGTGATGCCCTCCTCCAGGATCTGCCCGTCCTTCTTCTCCAAGTAGTAGAGCAGCGATTTCTTGTCCACGGGCTCGTAGAGTTGGCCTTTGGAGGAGTAAATCCCCACCTCGCGGAAGAGGGCGTCCAGGCCGAAGGTGCGGGCCTCGTCGGGAATGATCGGCACGATCCGCTTGCCGATCTCCTTGTGCCGGAGCAGCAGGCTCAGCATGCGGACAAAGGCCATGGTGGAGGAAACCTCCAGATTGCCCGAGCCCTTGAAAAACTCCGCGAAATACTCGCGGTCCGGCACCGGCAGCGGCTGAGGGATCACCCGGCGCTGGGGCAGGTACCCGCCCAACGCCCGACGCCGTTCGTGCAAATAGCGCATCTCCGGGCTGTCGTCCGGCGGCCGGTAAAAAGGCATCTCGGCAATCTCCTCGTCGCTGATGGGGATGCCGAACCGCGACCGGAATTCGCGCAGTTCTTTTTCGTTCAGTTTCTTCTGCTGATGGGTGATGTTGCGCCCCTCACCCGCCTCGCCCAGACCGTAGCCCTTGATGGTCTTGGCCAGGATGACCGTCGGCTGGCCCTTGTGCGCCCAGGCGGCCGCATAGGCGGCGTACACCTTCACCGGATCGTGCCCGCCCCGCATGAGCTTGCGGATCTGGTCGTCGGTCAGATGATTCACCAGCTCGAGCAGCTCCGGATATTTGCCGAAGAAATGCTTCCGCGTGTAGCTGCCGGGTTCCACGGAATACTTCTGGTAGTCCCCGTCCACGGCCTCTTCCATGCGTTTGAGCAGCAGGCCGGACTTGTCAGCCGCCAACAACGGGTCCCAATCCGATCCCCAGATCACCTTGATGACGTTCCAGCCCGCCCCCGAGAACACCGCCTCCAGTTCCTGGATGATCTTCCCGTTGCCCCGCACCGGCCCGTCCAACCGCTGGAGATTGCAGTTGACGACCCAGATCAGATTGTCCAATTGCTCGCGCGACGCCAGCGTGATGGACCCCAGCGTCTCGGGCTCGTCGGTCTCTCCATCCCCCACGAAACACACCACCTTGGGTTCCTGTCCGGTGAACAGCCCCCGGTCCCGCAGGTACCGGATGAACCGCGCGGTGTAGATGGAGACGATTGGCCCCAGCCCCATGGAAACCGTGGGGAACTGCCAGAACTCGGGCATCAGATACGGGTGCGGATACGAGGACAGCCCGCCACCCGGCGCCAGTTCCTGCCGGAAATTGCGGACCTGCGTCTCGGTAAGCCGCCCCTCCAAAAAGGCCCGCGCGTAGATCCCCGGCGCCGAATGACCCTGGAAAAAGACCAGGTCGCCCACGAAATCCTCCGTGGGCCCACGCAGGAAATGGTTGAACGCCACCTCGTACAACGTCGCACTGGAGGCGAAGCTGGAGATGTGCCCGCCCACGTTGGTGCGCATGTTGGCCTGGACCACCATGGCCATCGCATTCCAACGCACGATGCTCTTGATCCGCCGTTCCAGCTCGCGATCGCCCGGAAACGCCGGCTGTTCTTCCGGTGGGATGGTGTTGATGTAGGGCGTGCTGACGGGGCGGAACCCGCCCTGCCCGGGCGGGATCAGCCGGCGCGTCAGGCTCTGAAGAAAGCGCCCGGCCACCTCGGGACCGTGCGGCTGCAGCGCCTTCTCCACCACGGTGTCCAACGACTCGTACCACTGCCGCGGCCGGCCTGCCGCAGCCACCGCAGATGCCACCTGAACTTTGTCTGGCGTTTTCACGTTCCGTGTTGCACTCCGTTGTCTCCCGCGCAGGCCGGGCGGAGCCAAACCGCCGCCCGCCCCGCCGGGAGCCTGGAAAAACCAAGCCGAAAACGGCCCCGTTGTCAGGCACAAACGTAGCACACCCGACGCCATGTGAAACATCTGGATTGGACACTCCACACGCCGGAGGCCAACCTGGCCGCCGACGAGGCCCTCCTGGACTGGTGCGAGGCCGGTGCCTCATCCGAGCCCGGCACCGAATACCTCCGTTTCTGGATGCCCGACCGCCCCTTCGTGGTGGTCGGCTACGGCCAGCAGGTCGAGCGCGAGGTGGACCTCGCCGCCTGCCAACGACTCGGCATTCCCGTGTTGCGCCGCTGTTCCGGCGGGGGAACCGTCCTCCAGGCACCCGGCTGCCTCAACTACACCCTCGTGCTGCGGATTGACCCAGCCGGACCGACCCGGTCGGTCACCACCACCAATCGCTTCGTGCTGCAACGCCACGCCACCGCCCTGGCCCGCGCCCTTGACCTCGAACCCCGCGCGATCCGGATCCAGGGCGACACCGATCTCACCCTCGACGGCCGCAAATTCTCCGGAAACGCCCAGCGCCGCCACCGCCGTTACCTCCTTTTCCACGGGACGTTCCTCCTTCACCTGCCTCTCGACCTGATGACCGCAGTGTTGAAAATGCCGTCGCGACAACCGGCCTATCGCCAGGGTCGTTCCCACGCCGATTTCCTCACCACCCTCCCGCTCTCCGAGGCGGAGGTCCGCCGCGCCTTGTTGCACGCATGGTCAGCCGAACAATCCGCTTCCCCACCGCCCGCCGACGTCGTGTGGGAACTCGTCCGAACCCGATACGCACGGTCCGAGTGGACCTTCCGCACTGCCGGCCCGGGCACGACCTGAGTCGACAACGGCCCCTGCCGCCCCGGCGCCGGCCGCGGCCTCCAGCCCCGACCCGGTTTGACTTTCGAAGTTCCGAACGGAAATTGACTCCATGCAACGGCCCAAACCGGGACGAAACCAGGCAGGGGCGCCCGGCACAGGCGCGCTGGTGTTGCTCCTCGCGATCCATCTCTCAGCCCAGCCCGCCCCAACCGCGCCCCGCACCCGACCGGGAACAAACCCATCCACTCCACCGGCCATGAACTTCCCCATCCGCAAGACTGAAGACGAATGGCGCAAACTGCTCTCGCCCGAGCAATACCACGTGCTGCGTCAAAAGGGCACCGAGCGCCCCTTCTCCGGAGCCTACTGGAACCACAAGGAAAAGGGCGTGTACCGTTGCGCCGGCTGTGACGCCCTCCTGTTCACCTCCGACACCAAATTCGATTCCGGCTGCGGCTGGCCCAGCTACTTCGCTCCTGCCTCGCAGGATGCCGTGGTCACCCAGCCCGACTACAGCCACGGGATGATCCGAACCGAGGTGCTCTGCGCCCGCTGCGGCGGGCACCTGGGCCATGTCTTCCCGGACGGACCCCGACCCACCGGCCTGCGTTACTGCATCAACTCCGCCGCGCTCAAATTCGAAAAACAGGCCCCCTCACCGGCACCTTCTCCCTCCACCCAAGCCCGCGGGGAAAAGGCCGGACAAAACCCCGCCCCGCCCAAGCCCTGACCGTTCCCAGCGGGGACGGACCGTCATCCGCGCCCTTCCGCCCCCGGACGGCAGATTGAAAACGTCCTGCCCGGTCCTCCGCACAAAGGGATGCCGGGATCATATCGCACCGGCCGGCCCGCAGACGAGAGCCCGGCAACGCCGCTTTTCCCAGCCCCACCAAAACGGCACCCATCTGATTTCCACAGGGACCGGCCCGGCTGATTGCCGCCGTCAACCGGAAGCACTGGACGCATCCGAATTCACCGCAGCGCCCGGTGCCCATCCATCCTTCTGACGGCGTGCGGGGTTCGATCCGCGCCGTGCAAGGGGCCAAGTCAGACGCCTCTGCGAACATGATCGCCGGGCACGGAGTTCCGCCGTCCCACCCGCACGGCCGGTCCACGCGGTCGCCGGATCTGGAAACCCCTGCGTGCGGCAGCGTGCAGAGCCGCCGTCCGGCACGCGCCAAGGACCCTGACAAGGCACCCGGCTCCGTCCGCGTCTCCAATCCGCACGCATCCGCGCAGCGCCGTCTCACCGGCCAACCGTGCTCCAGCCGGTCGCGTGGCCCTCTGAACTTGTACAGCGCCGGGGCCGTTGGCAAAGTCGCGGACCGTGGGGACGGTACGGAAACAGGCCCCGACGGAAGCGAACCGGTGCGGCGGACCCTCGGCCGGCGCGCAGCCGGGTTCGCCCACCGCCCGGCCGATGGCGCGCGCCGGGTTGTTCCCGGGAAAACGCTTCGTCCATCCGCCACCGCTTTTATCATGAACCCTCGATCCTCCGAATCCTCAGCCCCAGAGGTGCGGGAAGCGCAGCATCCCGCGCCCGAAAACCCCCTGGCGGACGTGAAACAGCTCGGGATGTGGGCGGCCATCGCCAGTCTCGGGTACGTCTTCTGGGTCGTGGGTGCCATGGAGATGATCGAGCGACTGGCGTTCTATGGTGTGCGCGCCGTTGCCACGTTGTACGCCACCCGGCCGCTCTCCGAGCACGGGCTGGGCGTGACCATGGCGACCTTCGGCACCCTCCTGATGACGTGGAACCTGGTGCAATCGCTGGTGCCGGTGTTCACCGGCGGGTTGTCAGACCGCTACGGTTACAAACCCACGATCTTCCTTTCCACGGTCCTCAAATGCCTGGGCTACCTGATCATGGCCTGGTGGCAGACCTATGCCGGGTTCTTTGTCGGGGTGATGTTTCTGGCGGTGGGCACGGCAATCTTCAAACCCGGGATCCAGGGGACGCTCATCCGGGCCACCAACCGGCTGAACAGCAGCATGGCGTGGGGCATCTTCTATCAAACGGTCAACATCGGCGGTTGGATCGGGCCCCTGATCGCGCTGCACATGCGTGAGCACATGGGCTGGCAGTCGGTGTTTTACACCAATGCGGCCTTCATCTGCCTGAACTTCCTCCTGCTGTTGACCTATCGCGAGCCGGGGTTGGAAGAACGTCTGGCCCGGCGGGCCCGGATCCGTGCCGGGCTGGAACGGGAGGTCCCGCTGTGGAGGGAGTCGCTGGCCGAGCTGCGCAAGCCACATTTGTCCGTCTATCTGGCCATCTTTTCCGTCTGGTGGCTCATGTTCCCGATGATCTGGGACGTGCTGCCACGCTATGTGGAGGACTGGGTGGACACCCGTCCGATGGTGACCTTCTTGTTCGGCCCCGATGGCACACAGAATGTTTTTGCAAAGTTCTTCCTGGGAATGGACACCACCGGACAGCACATCCAGCCGGAGGGGATCGTCAACATCAACGCCGGCATGATCATGCTGACCTGTTTCCTGTTTGCCGGGCTGAGCGCCCGCATGCGTGCCACCGACAGTCTGCTGGCGGGCACGTTGCTGGTGGTGACGGCACTGACGATGATCGGATTGACCCGGCACGTGGGCTGGGTGGTGTTGGGCATGGTCGTGTTCAGCATCGGTGAAATGCTGGCCAGCCCGAAGTACAGCGAGTTTCTGGGCAACGTGGCGCCGCCGGACAAGAAGGCCATGTGGATCGGTTTTTCGCAGGCACCCATCCTCATCGGCTGGACGATCGAGGGCAAGCTGGGCCCGCTGCTGTACCACTACTTTTCCGACAAGGATCAACTGGCGCGGCGCACCCTGGTGGAGGCCATGGGCTGGTCACCGGAGGCCGTCACGGAGAAGGCCCTGCCGGTCGGGGAAGCGTTTCGGAAACTGGTGGAGGTGACGGGCCAGAGCCCGGATGCACTCACGCGGGAGCTGGCCGCGGCCTACAACGTGGGGCTGACCTGGTACGTGTTTGCCGGGATCGGCCTGTTGGCGGCCGTGATGATCTACTTCTACGGCCGCTGGATTCGGGAGCTGGCGCGCCGGCCGATGCAGCCCTGATCCCGGGCCACGCACGACCCACACCTCTGCACAACCGGGGAAACCGGCCCGCGCATTCCGGCGGCCGGGTGGGAGGATCCGAGCCTGCGTCCCCGGTCCGCCACCCGGCAAGCCGTCATTTCCAGTAGAAACTGAGGATCGGGATGTCCCTCGGAGAGTTGCGGCCCAGGATGGCCACGAAGGTCCGGTGCACGCCGTTGACCTCGGCTTCCACGGTGACTTCGAAGGTGCGGCTGCGCTGGTCCAGGTAACGGACCGCGGCGGTGGCCTCCGCGGGCGTGAGACCGGCGCTGACCAGCATGTCGAGCAGCGAAAGCCCGGGACTGCCGGCGGGGGTGTCGTCCTCGGTACCCTCCACGCCGTCGTAACCCGCGCGCAGCATGACGATGCGCGAGGCCCGACCCTCGTCAATGAACGGCACCAGTTGAAGCGAGCTGACCGGTGCGGTGTTGATGTTGAGTTTGCCCGAGGAAATCGTGGTGAAGAGGTCCACCAGCCCCACCGGCGGTGTCACCACGGAGCTGACCACGCCGAGCGACTCCGCCCGCGGGAGATAACGGCCCGCAACCGCGTTGGTGGCTGCCGGTCCCCAGTAAAGTTCCGGGGTGATCCCGCGCACCATCAACAGCTCGGAGAGATCTTCCATGGGCCGGTTCTTGGCATGGTAGGGCGGATCCAGGGTCTGATAGTAGTCGCTCTCGGCGCCGCTGAGGTGGGTGTCATCATCGGGATCCACCCAGTCCAGAATGGCACTGACCAGCGCGGGAAACTCGCCGGGGTCCACCCCCATGAGGATGAAAGCATGCTGCAGGATCAGCTCGTCGGCCACGTTGATGTTGAATTTGCGTTCCAGATCCACGATCCGCACGCTGATCCGGCCCGAGCCGAGCTGGATATCGGTCAGTTGCAGTCCGGCCAACGGACTGTTGGAGGTGCAGAGGCCTCCCGGTCCACCAGCCCACACCTGATTGAGCGCGTCGTACGGTTCACAGCCCAGGGCCAGCTGCTCGCCCAGCACGTAACGGGCCAGTTCCACACCGGACCGCCCCAGCCAGAGCAGCTCCGATTCGGCCTGGGCGTTGCGTGCCAGTTTGGTCTCCACCCGCATCGAATAGGCGAATCCGCCGGCCAGGATGGACAGGACCAGCACGGTGATCATCACGATGATCAACGCAATGCCCTCGCAGGGGCGCCGGAATGCGGGCCGCGGCTTCATGGTTGACCTCCGGGAGGGCCGGGCGCCGGACCCGGGACCACGGGGTTGGGGGAAGGAATCACGGGCGGCTGCCCCGGACCGCCCGGCAGGACCTGCGGTTGGCCGGGCACACCCGGCACGCCCACGCGCGGCATTTGGTACTGCGGCGGCAGCCCCCGACTCGGGACGGCCACCACGCGGCTGACCTCCCGTTCCTCCCGACTGCTGGAGCGGCCGGGGGGCGTCAGGCGCAGCTTCAACAACACCAGGGCCGGCAACTGATTCGTCTGAAGCCATTCCTCGGTCCAGTCCCCGGCCTGCAAATCCCAGAACGCAAGGTCCAATCCACGCACGCCACGGGCCAGAATCAGCGGATGATTCTCCTCATCCTCGTCCAGGTCCCGAACCAGCGGGTGTTGACGCAACGTCAGCACCCGGTCGTTGTCCGGGCCGGGTTCGACCCGAAAGATCACGCGCCGCACCGCCAGGTCGCCAAACCGGCCGCTGCGGGGGAAGGACGGCGGCAAGCGCGCGACGAAACTGAGCAGTGCCTCGTCACCGCCCCGGGCAACGAACCCGTAGTACTCGGCATTCAGCACGGACATTTGAGCCGTGGTCAGCGCGTCTTCAAGCGTCTGAAGGGCCATGCGGGAACGCTGGGCCTGAGCGGCGGCGTCCAAACCCACCTTGGAAGCCCGCAGAATCGCCGTCCAACTCGAGTAAATGGCCGCCACCACGAGACTCAGGATCGCCACCGCCAGCATCGCCTCCACCAGCGTGAAGGCGCGGGCGTTTCGATGTGGATGGCGCGGCTCGATCATCGGCGTCGGGGTGGAGCGGGTGTACCCGCGGGGTTCTGGCCCTGGAACAACAACACGCTCATGGTGGATACGCGGCCACCCGGGCCCTGGCGCGGCCGGACCACCATGTCCACGCGCACCAGACCGTTCGTGATGGGAATGACTTCGAAATCATATTGCTCGTCCGGGAAGAGGTCGCCGAAATCACCCGAGTACAGTCCCTCGTCCAGGCGATTGGAAACAGTGAGAAACGCCGCCAGCACACCCGCGTCCACGCGCTCCTGTTGGAGCGCCCGGGCATTCCGGAGCGAGCTGGAGACCAGGGCCAGGATGGCAAACACGGCCATGAAAAACATGGCCATGGCCAGCATCACCTCGATGAGGGTAAACGCACCGGACCGGCGGCGCGCCGGGCCGCACAGGACCGGTCCAGTGTTGAGGGTAGCCGGAGTCATCGGGGGCCCAGGGTTTCCACATGCGCCAGCGCCGTGGTCACCTCCAACGAGATCTTGCGGTACTCGTTGCGATCCGAACGCAGCACCAGCGTCAGCTCGTCGCAGGTCCCGTTGGGAAAGAACCGCACCCGCGCCAGCTCGGCGTCTTTGAATTCCACGAAGTTCACGTCCACCATCTCGAGGGTCACCGCCTCCGGCAGGCGCGCCCGGAGCCCCGACCGCGCCTCGTCCTCCGGGCTCGCAGGCAGCCGGGCAGCGGAAACCGGCGGGGGTTCACCCGCCTCCGCTTCTGCAGCCGCCCCGGCCACGAACAGGAGCTTTTCCTGCGGGCGGATCCAGAGTTCCACCGGTCGCCCGCCAAGAATGGCCCGCGCGCGTGCGGTGCTGCACACCTCCACCACGTCGGCCACGGCCTGCCGGAGATCGGCCTTGCGCCGCAGTTGCGAGAAGGCCGGAATGCTCATCGTCATCACGATCCCCACGATGGCCACGACGATCATGATCTCGATGAGCGTCCAACCGGCCCGCCGCAAGCAGACGGCCCGGCCCGGTCCGGCCGCGCCAACCGGGCCAACGGGAACGGTGCGGTCGAAACAGGATCTCACCGTGCGATGTTGGAGGTGATGGCGAACATCGCCGAAAGCACGCTGAGCAACAGAAACCCGACACCCACGGCCATGACGATGATCATGACCGGCTCGATCATGTTGGTCATGACCCGCAGGGCCAGGGTCAGCTCGTTTTCGTACGTGTCCGCCAGGTTGCGCAAGGCGCCCGGCACATCGCCGGTTTCCTCGCCGATCTTCACCAAATCCACCATCAACTGCGGGAACAACCGGCTGCGCGCCAGCGGCTGGGCAAGGCTCTTGCCGTCGGTGACGTCCTCGCGCGCGCGGGCGATCGCCTCTTTGACCAACCGGTTGGGAATGACCTGTTCGGTGATCTTCAGCGCGGTCAACACCGGCACCCCGTTCTCCAGCAGCGTGGACAAGGTACGGGCAAAAGTGGCGAAAAGATGCAGCCGGATCACCTTCCCAAAAAGGGGCGCGTTCAGTTTCCACTGATCAATCCGGCGCCGCCCCTCCTCGGTGGCCTGGAACCGCTTGAACACGACCCACACCGCCGCCACCACCAGCAGGATCAACCACCAGTAACCCGACAAGAAATGGCTGATCCCCACCAACAACTGCGTCATCCACGGCAGCTCGACCTGCATGCCCTCGAACATGGTCAGAAACTTCGGCAGCATGTAGGTCATGAAGAAGGCCATGATCGCCACCCCCACCAGCGCGACAAAGGCGGGGTACACCAGCGCGGAGCTGAACCGGGCCTGCACCTGGGCAAATCGTTCGAAATGTTCCGCCATCCGGCGCAGCACCTCCACCAGCGCACCGCTCTGTTCGCCGGCCCGGACCATGTTCACATAAAGATCCGAAAAAATGGCCGGCTGCTTGGCCATGGCATCGGACAGGCTGCGCCCCTCCATCACCTCCTGCCGGAGTTGACGCGCCACTTCGGCCGGGATGCCGCGGCTCTCCAAATGCGTCATGCTGTAAAGCGCCACCGTGAGAGGCATGCCCGCCTGAAGAAGGTTCGCCAGTTGCTGCGTAAAGGTGGCCAGTTCCTGGAGCTTCGGTTTCCGGGGACGACTCCGCCACGCCTGCCAGCTGCTCGGCCCGAAACCACGCCGGATGGCAGCCGACTCGGCGACGCGACCGCCTGCGCCGCCGCCCTTGGCGGCATCCACCGCCACGGGGAAAAGCCCCAAACGCTCCAGTTGAGCCAGGACCGCCGTGCGGTCCGGCCCCTCCAACACGCCCTCCACCAATTCGCCGGTGCGGCGACGTGCCCTGTAAGCAAACTGCGGCATTCCTACGTAGATCGAATCACCAAACGCCGGGAAAAGTTGCGCCAGACGGTCTCACGCACCTCCCCAAACCCGGGAAGTCCCCCCGGCTCCGTTCCGTGTTCGCCGGTTCCACGCCGGGGGGCCCGAAGGCCCCTCAGCCCGGCCGAACCCCGCCATCCGAATGGTCCGGCCTGAGCACGGCCTCGTTCAAACTCCCGCGCCGGTACCCCAGCAGATCCACCGTGACGTGCTGGTAGCCCAGTGCCTTGAGGGCTTCGGCAACCTTGACCGCCGTGCCATTGGCCAGCAGGGCGGGCAGTTCATCCGTCCCCACTTCGATCCGGGCCAGCGCCGGACCGGCGCCGCGGGTGGTTTCCCCGGGCGGACCCTTTCCGCCGCCTGTGACGGGGACAGCCGGACGGGGCAGTTCGTGGTGCCGCACCCGCACGTCACGGAAGCCCATCTGCCGGAGCACACCCTCCGCGGCTTCGATCATTCGAAGCTTTTCCACGGTCACCGGTTCTCCATACGGGATGCGCGAACTCAAACAGGCCATCTGCGGTTTGTCGGCCGTGGGCAGGCCCATGGCAGCCGACAACGCGCGGATTTCGGCCTTCGTCAGCCCCACCTCCTTGAGCGGGGCCCGCACCTGATGCTCGGCAGCGGCCCGCGCCCCCGGGCGCCAATCCCCGACGTCGCTGGCGTTCTCCCCGTAAACGATGACGGCAAACCCCCCGGCTCGCGCCAACGGGACCAGTACATCAAACAGCTCCGTCTTGCAGAAGTAGCAACGGTCCACAGGGTTGGCCAGATACCGTGGATTCTCAAACTCGTGCGTGCCGACCACCCGCACCGGGAACCCGAATCGCCGGCCCAATTCCAGGGCCTCCGCCAGCTCCCGCCGGGGCAGGCTCGGCGAATCGGCAATGACCGCCAGCGCACGATCCCCCAGGGTCTGGTGCGCCACGACCGCCAGGAACACCGAGTCCACGCCGCCCGAGTAGGCAACCAGGCAGGATCCGTACTCGCGCAACCGCGCGCGCAGGGCTTCTAGTTTCTCCGCCGACACGAGCGAAAAATGGCACCAGTCCGGCACGCTGTCGAGTCGTTGCCCGTCGGCCCGGCCCGGCGCATTGGGAATCCGACCACCCCCGGCCATCGTCCGACCCGGACCGGGGCAAGAAAAGCCCGGCGCCCCACGCAGCCTTGCCCCACCCCGGCACCGCCGACATGCTGACTCCATGACGAAACCATCCCGGTCGTGCGAACCGCCGTTGCTGCGGGTGGCCCGCCGCATCCAGGCCCTGGCCCAAACCGGCCTCGCCTACACCGAAGGTCTCTACGACCGCGAGCGCTACACCGAGCTGCTGGATCTGGCGGCGGAATTGATGGCACTACAGTCGGACACCCCCCTGCCCGTCATCCGCGACCTGTTCGCCCGCCAGACCGGTTATGCCACCCCGAAAGTGGACGTACGAGCAGCGGTGATCCACGGCGGCCAGATCCTGCTCGTACAGGAGGAGGAAGACGGTTTGTGGACCCTCCCCGGCGGCTGGGCCGACGTCAATGACGCCCCCAGCCAGGCGGTCCGACGGGAGGTACGCGAAGAAGCGGGCCTGGACGTGCAGGTCACCAAACTGGCGATGGTGTTGGACCGGTCCCTTCATCCCCATGTGCCGCCGTTCCCGTTTCACATCTACAAGCTGTTTTTTCTGTGCGAACCGGTCGGCGGCAGCTGCCAGCCCGGCACAGGCATCCGGCAGGTCTCGTTCTTCCCCCGCTCCGACCTGCCCCCTCTCTCGCTTACCCGGGTGCTACCCGGCCAGATCCAGCGCCTGTTCGAGCACGCCCTGCGACCGGACCTGCCAACGGATTTCGACTGACCCGACCGCACCTCGCGGAAGCCTCACCGCCCGCGGCCGTCCAACCGTTCCAGGGCTTCCATCACGCCCTCGCCGTAAGGACGACCTGCCACGTATCCGCCGGCCCGGCGCACCGCCTCCTGCACGGGTGCCACGGCGTTGGCCGGCGCCGCCACATGCAGCGCCACATCGGTCCGGAGCATCGGCAGGTCGTTGAAGTGATCCCCCGCCGCAAACACCCGGTCCGGACCCAGCCCCAGCCGCCGGGCCACGGCACTCAATGCCGTGCCCTTGTTGTAAGCCACGTGGCCGAACCGCGCATACACGTCATTGCGCACGTAGTCCAGGCCCGGAACCCGCCGGCACAACTCCCGGGCACGTGCCTCGATCGCGTCGGCATCCCGGGCATTCGCAGCGACCACGCAAAACGGCGACCACATGTCCGCGTAGACCGTGGCAGGAAAGCGTTCCTCCACCCAGGCAGCCAACTCGGGCACGTGCGGTCGGACCTTTTCAAAAACCTCGTTGTGCGCCCGGTGACAGGCCCGATTCCACTCCTCCCATTCCACGTAACCGCCGTGTTCGCGAACGTAAATCTCCCGCTCCACCAGCACCAAGTAATCCGGCCAGACCGGGGACCCCGCCCGGGCAAGCGTCTCCAGCAACGAGGAGAGATCCCGCCCCGTGTTGATGATCCACCGGCCCCCGGCCTGCTGGAACCGCTCGATCCATTGCAGGAACCTCGGCGACAAGGGCGGCTGTTCGAACTCGGCAAAAATCGTGCCGTCAAAGTCCGTTGCCACCAACGCCACACCGCTGTTCTTCATCCCTTCTCAACTCCCATGGTCGGCGGACGACCGTTCCACACGCTCCCGATCCCCGGCCGCGGTCGGCCGATCCGCACCAGAACCTCATCCTGTACCCGGTTTCCCGTCTCCGAACAAGCCCACGCACAAAATGCGCGCCACGGCGGGCAGGCCCTCCAGCACCGCCACAAGCGCCGCCCACACGGCACGGCCCGCACCGGGGAACCCCGGTTCCGGACGGCGCCAAAACCAATGCAAGCGCTGAAACCGCATGCTCCTTCCCGCCGACACCGGAATGTCACGGCCCTCGTGTGCAGAAGGCGCACCGGTGGAAGCTCCGCCGCCCGGGTCCGGATGCACTCGAGAGCCCCGCACCGGCCCTGTGCCCGACCGGGCCGTGCCTGAGATCGCAAGGCTGAATGAGCCCTCCGTGGCCCGACGCAATCCGCCTCGGGCGCCATCCCGCCGACCGCCTTCAGGACGAACGCCGGTGCACCTTGTGGACCGACGCCTGGTCGGTGGGTTTGATCACCATCTCGTCAATGCACACGTGGGGTGGCCGCGAGGCGATCCACACCATGGCCTCGGCCACGTCCTCCGCGGTCAGCGGTTGGATGCCCTCGTACACCTTTCGCGCCCGTGCCGCGTCCCCCTTGAAGCGAACCAGCGAGAATTCTGTCTCGGCCATCCCCGGATCCAGACTGCACACCCGCAGGCCGGTACCGCAAAGTTCCAACCGGAGCACACGCGTGATCTGGCGTTCGCCTGCCTTGGCGGCGCAGTAGGCCGACCCACCTTCGTAAGCCTCATGCCCGGCCACCGAGCCGACGTTCAGGATCACCCCGCCGGGGTTGCCCAACATCAGGGAAAGGGCTGCGCGCGTCACCCGCAGCAACCCCAGCACGTTCGTTTGCAACATCGTCTCCCAGTCCTCGTCACGACCCTCCGCCACCGGGTCCAAACCCAGCGCGCCCCCCGCGTTGTTGACCAGCACATGCAACGGTGCCGCCTCCGCCGTACCCGTGCCCAACCGTTCCCGCACCCAATCAAAAAATGCCTCCACGCTGGCCCTGGAGGTCACGTCCAGCACGTGCGCGTGGGCTTCTGGTGCCCCGGCCGACCGCGCCTCCGACGCCACACGTTCCAGTCGCTCGACCCGCCGCGCCCCCAGCAACAGCCGCGCGCCGGCGGCCCCAAACGCCCTCGCCGCAGCGGCTCCAAATCCGCTGGAGGCACCCGTGATCAGGACCCATCGCCCGCGCAACCGCTCGTTCATGACATCCCTTGTAAAACACCCCCGGCCCGCCAGGCAACGCCGCGGCCCCGGCCGGAGGCCGCCCACCACCTCCCGCAGCCACACGGCGGAGCAGGCCCAATCCGGACCGCGCCGGAAACTGGACAGCACCGTCGCTTTTCGATGACACTGCCGGCCCGTGAAACAATCGTTGGTGACGCTGGATTTGGAGGGAGTCCTGACGCCGGAAATCTGGATCGCCGTGGCCGAAAAGACCGGCATCCCGGAACTGCGGCGGACCACCCGGGATGAACCCGATTACGACCGGCTCATGCGCGGACGCCTGGCCCTGCTGGACCGGCACGGGCTCAAACTCTCGGACATCCAACAGATCATCGGCACCCTCCGCCCCCTGCCCGGCGCACGCGAGTTCCTCGATGAACTCCGCTCCTTCGTCCAGGTGATCATCCTCTCGGACACCTTCGAACAATTCGCCACCCCGCTCATGCGCCAACTGGGCTGGCCCACCCTCTTGTGTCACCGCCTCGTGGTGGAAAACGACCGCATCGTGGACTACCGGCTGCGCATCCCGGAGCAAAAACAACGCGCGGTCGCCGCATTCAAACTGCTCAACTACCACGTCATCGCCGCCGGCGATTCCTACAACGACACCGCCATGCTCACCGAAGCCCACGTCGGCTTCCTCTTCCGCGCACCGGAAAACGTGCGCAGGGAGTTCCCCCAGTTCCCCGCCGTGGACACCTACGAGGAACTCCTGGCACGCATCCGCGCCGCCATGGACTGAACCTCCGCAACGCTTGTCCGGCCGGGCTCGTTCCGATCCGCCGCTCCCGGCCCGGTCCACACCGTTCCCTGACGCGCAGGCGTCGATCCCGATAAAAAAACGGGGCGCCTTCCGGCACCCCGCAACATTGCACGTCCGATCCTCCCGGACTTCACGCGCCCATGCCTTCCTCGAACGATGCCGCGGCCATCGGCCACGTGAAATGATCGCGCACGTACTGGATGCCGTTCGTGCTGGTCCAGTCCAGATCCTTGTGCGCACTTTCGGCCTCCACCACCAGCGGTGCCGTGCTGCGTCCGGTCAACTGGCAGTACCGGGCCGGATACCCGATGTGCAGCAACAACTCCGCGTACCGCTGCATGTTGATCTCGCCCGAGGGCAGGTCCACAAACTGCATCGCGCGCTTCGGCCAATCCGGTTGCATGGCCCGCAGCGGGAAGCCCGGCCGGATCACGTGATTCTTGATGTGCGCCGCATACACCCGCGGACCCACCTTCAGGAACCGCGTCTCCCAGCTCTCACCCTCCCAGCAATGGGACGGATCCGCATTCACCGCCAGGCACTTGTCACCGTCACAGATCTCCACCAGCGTCAGGAAATCGTCGGCGCACATGGCAGCCGTGCCCGGGTGAATCTCATGACACAAATACAAGCCGCGTTCATTGGCCGCCTTGCGCAATTTGGCGGTCTTCTTGACGAAACGTTCCTTCCCTTCCTCGATCAGATCGTAACCCTTGCCCTTCCAAAAGCCCCAGGGATAACCCGTGGCCACCTCCCAACCGAAGACCACCCCCCAGAACATGGGCAGGACCTTCACGTTCAGTTCAGCCGCCAGGTCGAACAACTTCAGGAGGTAGGTCTCCGTCCATTTCTCGATTTCCTGGGGAGATTTCCTGGCCACGTCGGCCGGAAGGAACGGCCGAACCGTGGGGCTGCCCGTCCATGCGGTCGTGTGCACCCAGAAGGGACAGTGACAGGAAATCCCGTCCAGCAGAATCCCCACCTCCTCGAACGTGTCGCGAATTTCCTTGGCGCTCTTGAACAGCTTGCCCCCCTCGAGCATGTAGTTGGAGGGCTGCGCCCCGGCAGCACCGGATCGTTTGGCGTATTCCAGGAATTCCCGAAGAGACTTGGCCCCGTGTTGGGCGCCCTCGATGCTAGCGTGGAAGACTTGCTGTGCCATGGTTCGTCCTCTGGTTCGATTGGTTGCAGTTGCCAGTTTCGACGAACCCCAGCTAATCGTCCGCGCCCACCGGAGGCAACCGCAAAGTGCAAATCCCCGCGAAAAACGGGCCCGCCACGCACGCACGGCCCGAACGCACGTCGCTTTGCATCCCACCACACCACCCGCCCCGCCGCCACCGCCCATCGCCCGAACCCGGAGCGGCTCAGCCCCCTGTCAGTTGCCCCCCGGCCGACCATTCCCGTCCCCATTTCATGCGACTGGCCAGACCCTCCCACCCGGCTCGCATGGGATCGAAGGGAAGACTTTTGGGAATCGGAGTTCTCGACCATGAAAACGCGCACCTCGCTCTTGGTAGTGACCCTGAGCCTGGCGTTCACGAGCCGGGCCGACGTAATCATCAGCACCTTCGACAACTTCACCTCAGACGCCCTCTACGCGTCGTGGAGCACCGCCACCATCGATTCCGGCCCCACCGCCTACACCATCACCGCCTCCGGCTACGGCAGCAACTGGAAGTACCTCGGCACCATTGACGGTACCGGATACGATTTCCTCCAGCTCACCGTCACCCTCAGCGGAGGGGGCGACGGATTCCTCGGACCCATCGTCACACTCAAAGACGCCGATGGTACGGCCTACAACTACGCCTGGTACGGCCAGTCCCTCGGCACCCATGTCCTGACCAAACGCGTGGACGAACCCACCTGGACCGAGCCCGGCGGCACGCCGGGGCTCGACCTGGCCACGCTCACCCACCTGCACCTCCAACTGGATCCGGGCGGTTACAGTGGCACTTACACCGTCTCCTTCGAAGACCTGCGGCTGGTTCCCGAACCCACCGTGGGGGCCCTTCTCGCCCTCGGTGCCATGGCATGGGCATGCCGGCGCCGCGCCTGAGACCGGCCTCACCCGGGTTTGTCCACCCCCAGGAACCTCGGCACTCGCCATGAGAAACCGTCTCCTTCTCGTCTCCCTACTGGCCGCGGCGCTCGAGCTGGCCGCCGCCCGCCCGGCGCGGGCGGAAACGGTCATCGCCACATTCGATGACTTCTTCGCCCTGGACGGCTTGTTCGCCTGGGCCGACGCCACCATTGTGGCAACCGAAACCAACTACTCCATCACCGATGTCTGCTACGGCAGCGGTTACAAGGACATCAATGTGGACGCCAGCGGCGAAACCACCGTGCAGGTGATCGTCACCCTCGACGGTCCGCCGGAAGCAGACGGTCACCTCGGCCCCATCGTCTCCCTCGTGGACGCCGACGGCACCTTCTACAACTACGCCTGGTACGGTCAAACCCGCGGGCGCCACGTTCTCACCATGGACGTCAACCAGCCCACTTTCGTCTCCGGCGAGGGATCCGTCCCCGGCCTGGACCTCGCGCACCTGGACTTCTTTCACCTTCAGCTCGACCCCGGGTTCTTCGGCTGCGGCGGCGCCTACACGGTCACCTGGGAAGACTTTCGACTCATCGGCGCCCCCGGCCTGAGGATCAAGGCCTGGGCCTATGACCCGGCCACCGGCCAAATCACGCTCACGTGGGACAGCAAAGCCGGCAAACTTTACACGGTCGAGTACACCACCGATCTGGGAACGCCCTTTGCCCCGCTGGTCAGCGACATCTACGCCGAAGGCAGCGAGGTCACCTACAGCATCAGCCTGCCCGGATTCGACATGCTCTGGTTCCGGATCGCACAACAACCGTGAAATCCGGCGGCCCGTTGCCCAGTCCCGTGTCGCCCGCCGCCCCAACCCGGCCAGGCCCTCCCCGCGCAGGAGCCCCACCGAACCACCCGGACCGCGGTCACCCGACTCTCCTCCTCCGCCTGTCGGCCTGGACCGCGGCGCTCTGCCTGGTCTGGCTGACTCCGCAGTCCCCGGCCGCCGAAAAACTCCTGCTGGCCCATTACATGCCCTGGTACACCGCGCCACCCGTCAGCAGCCGCTGGGGATGGCACTGGACCATGAACCACTTCGACCCGGAAACCCGGGACGAACAGGGACGGCGTCAAATCGCCTCCCATTACCACCCCTTGACCGAGCCCTACGACTCGGCCGACCCGGCCATTCTGGAGTACCATGTGTTACTCATGAAACTGGCCGGGCTGGACGGCGTCATCGCCGACTGGTACGGCCCGGACGATTACCTCGATTACGCGCGCATCCACGAACGCACCCTTCGACTGTTCGAGTGGACCCGCCGGGCCGGCCTCTGGTTCTGCCTCTGTTACGAAGATCGGACCATCGGCCGCATGATCGAAGGTGGCTACATTGCTTCCACCGAAGCCGTCCACCGTGCCCGTTCCGCACTCCTGGAAGCCGAACGCCAGTTTCTCAGTCAAACCGGCTATCTCCGCTGGCAGAACCGGCCCGTACTCCTCAATTTCGGCCCCGTCTTCTTCACAGGCGATCAGTGGCCCGCCATCTTTGCCGCGCTGCAACCCTCCAATCAACCCGTGTTCTTCACCCTCGACCGGCGGGTCACCGGCGCCACGGGCGGCTTCAACTGGCCCCCCATGTGGGCCTCCGCCACCAACGGGGGCACCCTCCATCCCGCCGCACTCCAGCACTACCTCGAAGGCTTCGAACAAAAGGCCTCCAACTGGATCGCTTACATCAGCACCGCATTCCCCCGCTTCCACGACATCTACGCCCAGGCCAATGTGGGCCCCTCTTACGGCTATCTGGACGACGCCGAGGGAAACACCTTCCGTCTGACCCTTCATCGGGCCATGACCAACGGTTCCCTCCTGGTCCAGATCGCCACCTGGAACGACTTCGGTGAAGGAACCATGATCGAGCCCACCGTGGAGTTCGGCTATCGCGACCTTCAACTGATCCAGGAAGCCCGCCGCACGTTTCTCGACCCCGCCTTCCGTTACAGCCCCGCCGACCTGGCACTCCCCCTGCAACTGCTCCAGCTCCGACGCAGGGATGCCGACCGCCCACAAACCCAAACCGAACTCGACCTGGTATTCAGCCTGATCGTCCAGGGCGAACTTCCCACAGCCCGCTCACTGCTGGAAGCCATCAGCCGCCGCCGGCCGCTGCTCCGGTCCTGGACCCTCGACGGTGACTCCCTCGAGATCGCCGTCGGGGGTTACCTCTCCGACCAGGGCGTGGAAATCCAATCCACGACCAACCTCTGGAGCGGACCCTGGACCCCGGTAACCCGGAAAACCAACGATCCGGCAGCTGCCACCTTCCGCCTCCCCGTCCCGCGCGAAGGTCCACCACTCTTCCTCCGGGCGCGCAACCTCTGAACCCAGCCCGTCCTCCCACGCCGGCAAAAACCCTCTGCTCTGAAGGTCCTTCAAGCTTCTTCACGCGTCACCTTCCCCAACAGCTCCAGCGCCAGCCGCGACCATAACTCGAACCGTCCGAGCGGCCAGTCCGGTCCCCCCGCCGCCGCCGGTGCCAGCCACTGAAGTTCAGCCAGTTCCGCCCCCGCCCCGGGAGACACCTCCGACACCGAATGCAAAAACACCGCGCCCAGGTGCACCTGACCCAGAAGCGAGCGACTTTCGTGAATCAAACCCAGAAAACGCGTATGGCCGGATGCGGCCGCCCCGGGAAATTCCTCCGCCAACTCCCGGCGCAGCCCCGCCCACAACACCGCCCGCCAATACTCCAACCCGCCTCCGACCCAACCGTCGCCCGGCGCATCCGCAGGATTCACGTGCCCGCCAATCCCCACCGACCACATCCCGTGCAGCCTCGGCTCGGCCCCGCGCCGGCGATACACGGCCAGTTCCCCACGTCCATTCCGCACCAGTACGTACGGAATCCATTGCTTGCCCGAAGGATCGTGTTCCGCCTCCGAACGGCGCCGCCACCAAGGGCGGATCCGCGCCAGCACACTCAAAAGCTCACGCTCCGACAGCGGCACCACACCTTCTTCCGGAAGCCATTCCTCCGGAAGCTCCGCTGTCCGCACGCAAAGAACCTGCTCTCCGTCCCAGTTGACCATCATCCTCTCACACTCCCTCCGGCGCACCTGCCGGCAAACAGCTCAGGACACGACATCCCCGCCACGGCCCCACTCACAATGCCCCCCGCAATCGGGAAAGCCTCAGGACCCACCAGTTCACGCTGCACGGGGGCCACAGGCAGCCGGTCGAGCTGGAACCGCGGTTCCTCGGCCCGGACCGGGCCATACCCGAGCAATCCGCCAATAGAGTCAAGGTTCTGCTCCCGGTCCGCTACCAGACCGGACACTGCCCGGTCGTGCACCTCCAAGCACCCACTCGTGACATGACCCGCATTCTCACTCCGCAGCGCGATCAGCCGCTCCCGCCAACCGATGGACAGTCCGGCCCGGGTTTCATCCATCCCGTATGGAGGGCAGCCGAAAGCTTCGCAGCACAGGGACCTCTCTCCGATGGCCCCGCCCATCCCCAGCGCCAGGCCGGGCCGGTCGCAAGGGAACAGGTCCACCTCCAGCGAACCCGGCAGATCCACCGACGCATCCGGATACTGCGCCAGTATCCACCGGTTCCCTGCCCCACGATGTTCAGATGCCTAATTGCCGCGGCCGTTGCGCGGACCAGACGCTCACGTGCGCTTCGCTTCATATCCGGTGAGAACCGCCCACCCTAACGACTCCGCGCATCGCTTCCACCTGCCGGCAAGGCACCGGTCTGTGGCAAAACTGCGTAACCTCAAGCCAAACATGCAAGTGCATGCACCCACACTAGCCGGAATCGCGCGAAAGATCACCGTGCTTTCGGACGCCGTTGCGATGCCGCCTGAGGGCTCCGGCCCCCGCCGCATCACAGGGGCCGAAGCAGACCGGCACAGCGCCCCGCCAGCCGCAACCTGTCGGTGGCCGAGAGGAATGCAGATTCGATGGCATTGCGCTGCAACTGCAGGATGTCCAATCGGGTCAACCCGGGACAAAGCCGCGCCGCCAGCAGCAGGTTGTCCGTCAACGAAGCAGCGGAAATCCCGATGTTGTCGGTGTTCACGGTGACACGCGCCCCGGCGCGGAGGTAGTCCAGGAGCGGGTAATGACCCGAGGGATTGGACGGATCGGACGGATCGCCCGGCTCCAGCGGGAAGCCTTTGATCTGGTAGTTGGCGTAGGGGCAGAGCTCGAGGCCGATGCCCCGGTCCGCCACCGAACGCAACAGTTCCCTCGATTCCGCCAGACTCAGGGCATGGCCCAACCGGCGGGCGTTCAGGTCGAAGACCGCCCGCCAGATCCCCTCCGCATCGTCGTTCTCACCGGCATGCACCGTCACCGCCAGCCCGCAACGATGCACTGCGGTGAATTCTTCGCGGAAGTAATGGGCCCGTGTGTGGACGTCCTCGTACCCGGCCAGGTCCACACCCACCACGCGGCACTCGTCCGCATCCGTCCAATGTTCCGCAGCCGTGACGGCCAGGGCCAGATGCCGCGAGATGGCGGCGCGATAGTCGCCGTGTTGGCGGCGGGTGGCGATGAGGATGAGGTTGACGTGGCAGCGAGGGGGCTGGTCCGGAGCAGGGCGCGCCTCATCCATGCAGTCCTGAAAGACTCTCCGGATGTCGGAGAGCACGTGCCAGGGCGAACGTTCCGCAGTGGCGTAGTTGGCCGGCGAACACCGGACCTCGGCGTAAAGGACATTCTGTTCGAGGAAGTGTCGGTAGAGCAGTTCGCACTGCTTCTTCAGGCAACCGGGGTCTTTGAGCAGGGCGCTGCCGTTGGCGTCGCCGAGCTTCATGTAGTCGCTGAGCGCGACCGGTCGAGCGGGCAGAGGCCAGTCTTCGGGGAGCGGAGGTTCGTTCAAGGGGGGCAGTTTCCCGGGATGCTCCGCTGCGGCGCGCACTTGCCGAAGGAGGTCGCCATGCGTCGCAAAGCCGCCCAGATGACAGTGCAACTCGATCTTGGGCAGCCCCGCCACCCACCGCCGGTCGGCCTCCGACCGGCTGTCCACTGGTTCTCGGAGCCACGACTGGTGCGACTCGGGCCAAGTCGCCAACTCGGCAAATGGCAGCTCGGGCAGGCTCTCCCACGCGCCAGCAATCCGCACGGTTCGTTCCAACGTTTCCCTGACCCACAGCCGGAATCCCTCGTCAGGCGCACGAACCCATCGGATCCCTCCCTCCTCCCGGACCGTCTCCAACGGGAACCGACCGGGCCCGACCGATCGAAACTGCGGCCATCCGCGCTCGGGCCCCAGCCGAATGTAATGGAGCCAGCCCCGATCCCAAGCCGCCAGAATCTCCTCCACAGTCTCCGGAAATCCCCGGCGCCCGTTCCCCCGTGCAAACTGCTCCTCCGCCAACAGGTGAAACACCTCCGCCGCGCCCAGCACCTCTGCAGCCCGTTGCATCGCGGTCGACATGGTCTTGAAACCGCCCGAGACGCAGACGAAGCGTTGGTCCGGCTTCGTTCGACTGTCCAGAAACCAGCGATACATCACCTCCTCGAAGCGGAAGTGATCCTCCTCGGAGGTGAAGTCCACGAAATCCGCCACCCGCGTGATCGTAAGCTCCACCGCGGGCGCGTGCTGCTGAAAGAACGTGCGCACCAGCGAGACATCCGGCCGTTCGGTCGTGAGCACGTGCACGGCGGCGAACTCCGCACCGGGTAGGAGGAACGCCTCCGGCACAATGGCCGGCGAAGTGCCGAGGGAGATGAAAAGGTGAAGGGGGCGGCTCATGCGACGGTGTTTTTCGCGTGCCGGGGACAGGGCATTTCAGACGACCTCCAGACCTTCGATTTCAGCAGCTTGAGCAAGACATTGGTCGGCGGATGCGAAGCGCAGTTTTTCGATGCCTCGACCGGCCAACGAGAGCGCGGCGGCCAATTGGAGGGCGTCCGCGGCCCGCAAGGGATGAGTGCGCAAGAGGCGCCGCGCCAGCCGGCGCAGTTCTTCGCCGGGAGGGACTTCCAGCCAGGCGGTCGCAAGCTGGTCGAGGGCCCGGCGTGCCTGGGAGACGCCGCCGGCCGTGAGGCTTCCCTCCCGGAGGCGTCGCTGGAGGGCGGATTCGCACTCCACCGGCGTGCCCCACCACACGACCACCACGGGGTCTTCGCGCAAAAGACGGCCACACTCCGCCGAACCGGGTTCCGTGACCAGGAGCCGCACCAACGCCGAGCTGTCCCAGAAGATCATCGTCCCGCCTCCCTTTCCTCCAGGACGGCTTGGGCGAGGGATTGTTTGGCGGACAAGCGCGGTCGGGGCATGCCCAGGAATGCGTCCACGTCCAGGGAAGATTGCCGGGACGGGAGAACGGCCCCCTCGGCGATGAGCCGCGCGACCATGTCATCCGTCGCGGATACCGGACACAACAGGGCGACTGGTCGGGTGCGGTCGGTGATGAGGATGGTTTCGCCGCGCTGGACGCGCTTGAGCAGGCGGCTGAGCTGGTTCTTGGCGGTGGCGATATTGGCGCTTTTCATATGTCCACGTTGGCCATGTCCGTCTGTGCCGTCAAGGTTTCACGGCCCCGGGCAGGCGCGGGCACCCCACCCGTCCGGACGATCGTTGCCGGCCTGGCCCTTCCCGCGGTTCTCGGATGGTTGCGGTGCTGATCCCCACCGTGCTCTTGCTTTCGGGCTGTGTGGTGCAGCCTTGGAATAGTTGGTTGACGTGCAGGCGGCCTTGCTGGTGCGCAGCTCAGCGAGTTTGGCGCAACGCGGGCTGCCAGCCATCTTTTCTGACCTATCCGACGGATCCATCAGATGCGCTGGCATCGCTTCTTCGTGCACGCGGGGTTCATCATCATGAGAATGGCTGCAACGCTGGGTCGTTTTTCATTTTGTCATAAAGCTCAAGAGAGACATTACGTTCCTCTCGCTTCCCCCGGCCCACCAGTTGCACTCGATGGCCCTGAGGCCACCGATGGGCGTCCACAAAGATGACGAGGGCACGCCACTCGCCCTGAGCATCGAGGTGCGGACGAAGGATCACGGGCGAAGCAAAGCGACCTTTGGCTTTGCCATCCACAGCATCCCAGTCCCACTCCCAGTTGACCGTCGCGGCGCCACGCGGAAGCGGTCCCCCGGCACCTCCAAGGCTCGAGAAGAATTGGATGATCGGCAGACCCAAGGCGGGACGAAAACTCTCGCCCCGCTGGCCTGCCGGGTCCTCAGGATCGGGGTTCGGAGCCCCGGTTCCTTGGACATCCAGACCTTCATTGTGATCACGACGAGCATACTTGAACCCGCGCTGGGATCGGTTTTCCTGTTTTTGTGCCGGCGGAATTGGGATCCACGTTCTACTGGGCTTATCCCAACGGCGGTTCATTTGCCCATGCTGTCGCCACCCCCGATACCAGCCGAGCAGTGCGGCAGCCGTGCCGCGCCAGTTCCGCAAGTTTGGTGCGGGGAGTTCTTTGATTGTGACTCCTGAGGGCTGGGCAAAGTGGAGGAGGGCTTGCTCCAAGGCAAGATGTGGCTCCTTCAGTTGCAACGCACCAAACGCTCGACGACCCCGGAACCCTAGGCAACCAAGGTGAGCCCACACGGCGACCAGTGCCAGGATGGACTCCCAGAGTTGCGGACTCCCACGCCACAGTATCTGGATGCTGAATTCGGTGTGTTCGGCGAACTTGCCCCGCCGCGCGTCATTGTCCTGGAAAGGCCGCAGCGGAAAGAGGGCGTATCCCAAAGGTGTGTTCATACCCGCGTCCATGTCGTCTGCGTTCGCGGGCACGCTCTTGGGCTGCGGCGAAGTGACGCGAACAAGCAGCTTGCCAGCCTGCCCAACGTCACCAGCCGTGCTGCCAAAAATGAGCGCTTCCTGGTCACGGACGGACATGCCTTGGTTAGACGGCGATTTGAAGCCGCCCAAGGTACGAAACCACCAGCGGAGCTGGCCTCGGATGGACGGAGCGCGGATCTCGGCCTGCTTTTCGGGTTCGGCCCCGCCGCAGAAGCAGGGCGTGATAAGTTCGAGTTGAAAGGTTTGGGTTTTCATTTGGGCATCTTCTCGTTCTTCTGCTTGGCACGCTTGAACATGTCCTGAACCAGGGGGCTCCATCGCTTTCTCTCTTTCTGTTTTCCGGTCTCGGAGAGTTGCCGGAGGTTCCGCCACAGGTCCGGTCGGCGATCTTTGAGTAAACGGTAAACAGCCGCTTGCTGGAGTTCGGAGAGTTTTGAATAGTTCAACAAGTGATTCTTGAGCTGGTCTTCACTCATTTGGTCCAGTTTGTAGTCTTCCTGCTGCTCGGGCGTCAGGTCTTTGAGTTTCGCTTCGAGTTCGCGCTTCTTGCGTAGCCGTTCTTCTTCGGCCGCCTTCGCCTTCTGCCGTTCCTCCTCCTCGCGACGCCGCTTTTCCTCGGCCGCAGCTTTCTTTTTGAGTTGGTCGTTGACGGCGGTCTGGATTTCGTCTGAACAATCAAACCACCCGTAACCCGCGTTGGTCTTGGCGCCGAGACCGAAGGTTTCCAAGCCTTGGGCGAGCCAGGTGCGGGCTTGTGTGAGGAGGTCGTTGCCTGCTCCGCGCAGTGGGGCAAGGGCGAAGGCGAAGACGTGGCCGGGAGCGACTGCGGGGAAGACGACCGGGTTGGGGTCCTCGGTGTCGGTCGCCACTTGGCGATCACCGCGGTAGTATTCCGGGTGATGGCAGGTGACGACGTCCAGCTCGAGCGTGCCGAGCCGTGGGACTTCGAGGGGGAGCCCCTGCACCTTGCCGGTCTGGCCGAGGTCCACCGGGTAGGCGGGGAGGAAGCTCACCGTGCCGGCAAAGTTGGGGAGGTCATTCCACGGCTCATTCGGGTGTTTGCGCACCCGGACGTTCAGCCGGTCGAGAAGTCGAGTGGCCACTGAGACGGCCACTTCCCGCCATAGTTGGTGGCGCGCAGCATCGGCAGAGTGGTCCCCGGAATCTTGAGCCATCGCCCACCAGAAATCCGAATAAGGCTCCGTTTCGACCTGGCGGCCGTTGTGCCGCTTGCGCTTCCGGCCAGCTTTCCAGTCGGTGTCACCCCAGCCGAAGATCAGGGCTAACCTGAAAAGCAGGTCGGCCTTGGCTTGGGCCCCTTCGGTTTCCAGGAGTTGCTGGGTGGCCATCCGCCGGGCGCAGCCTTTGACAGCGCTGCCGGGAATGTACGGCATCCCAAACCGGTCGAGGCACAGTCCGGCGTTTTCCATCACGCCGCCAGCCATGTTCACCATGAGGCGGGATCGGAGCTGGGCGAACAACGGCGTGGAATCCAAGCGGGAAATGATCTCCGGCCAAGCCTTCGCTTTGGCGGAGTTTGCGGTTTTGTCAGCAACCCGCTTGAACCATTGGCAACGATCCTCTTCTTTGGCATCCGGAGCTGCGAAGCGGTCGAACAGCACAGAACGGCCATCCGGCAGCTGCGAATGGCGGGAAAGCAACTCCCGGGTGTCTTTTGGCAAAAGTGCAGGCATGGCTCAATCCCTTCGGAAGCGTTTCAAGTAACCGAGGTAGGCCAACGATTCGTCGGCAGCCCGCTGCAGAACTAGGGAGTCATTGGCGGTGAGGATGCCGATGAAATCGTCCAATGTGTGCACCGTCTGGTTGAAGAGCCGGCGCCCGTCGTCGCCTTGGCTGGAAAGGTAGCGGCCAATTTCCTCCATGAAGGTCTTGTAGCCCTTGCCCTTTTCCTTGGCGAAGGCGAGGGTGGCGAGAAGGCCGTTGGAGATGATCAGCGAAGAGAGGCCGCGGACGACATCGCCACCTTGTTCACCGCGGACCTCCTCCAATCGACGGCGGCCTGTCTCGTCGGTTGGATTCCAGAACCGGTGTGCGTGGAGGGCACGGATTTGTTCAAGATTCTTCATGGCTTTGGCTCCTTTCTGGTCAGGCGAGTTTGACGGTGCAATAGCCAAGGCCGGTGGAGGCATCGCCGCCGAATTGGAAGACGTTCTTCCGTTGATCCACCTTTTGCTTGAAGGCTTCAAGTGCCTCTTCGGCCGTTTTGTCTCTGAACTGGGCTCCGCGGCCTTGGAAAGCGTGGAGAACAGCGTAGAACAGGGTTTCGCTGGGGACGTTTTCCTGGTTGAAGAGGGCACCGCTGGCGGCGGTGCCGGTTTCGTCGTCAATCCGGACGTGCTGGGCGACTTCGCAGGCGTTGCGGGCGAAGTAGCTCATCATACCGTCGCTGAGGATGACGAGCCGGTTGGCCACCTCTTTCCAGACGGGGTCGTCGAGGAGGTTGGCGAGCGCCTCAGCCAAACCGTCGGGGAGGTCACCGGCGTGGGTGAAGGTGTATTCTTCGAGCACCACTTTCCCATCGATGGCGAGGGGACCATCGGCTGCAAGCAAGGCTTGCTCGTCCGACGGATGGGACAGATTGGACGGATCCACGGTAATGGCGCCGTCTCGGTAGGCGCGCCGCAGGATGAGGGGGCTGGTGATCCAAGCGAAGCTGCCCCTGGCGCTGCGGATGGGGAATGCCAGGAGACGGGCTTCGGTAAATTGGAGGGCCCCGGCGGCAGCCTCGGTGTCGGCGCCCACACCGAAAAGCCAGTTGCCTTCTGGACTCCGTTTGAGTTTGCCGTCACCGTTGCGTTCATTCCACTCGTCGGAGAAGGTGCCTTTAAGAGACGAGGCGGGAATCACTGGAAAGCCGGTGTGGCGTTCGCGGATGATCGGTTGGTCGATGGCGCCCACGCTGGAGCCGGCACCGACGTGCAAGGGCGTTCGAGTGAATATGTAGAGGATGCGTTTCGTGTTCATGGGTTTTGGGTCTGTTCGGTTTCTCAGATCAGTCAGATCGGTCAGATCAGCCGGCCCGGTCGGATGCGGCCGGTCCGGGGTAAAACTGCCAGGTGCCGCAGACGCCCAGGCCGTAGCCTTTTTCGCCCAGGAGCGTGCTGCGGCGGTTGACGATCGCGCGGCCGGAGGTGTTGCCGTGCCAGTTGAGTGCGGCAGCCAGTTGAACTGCAGCCTCGGCGGTGTCGGCCTCGAAATAGTAGACAGCACCGGCAGGGACGGCCAGATGGGTGGATTTGGCGCCGCCTTCCGGGCGGTCGGAGTCGTTCGGCAGCGCCCAGCCGGTAACGGGAATGGGCTTGGGCACGATGGCCGCCACGAGGCGCGCGCTGACGGAACGCATCTCGCGGACTCGCTTGCGCCATGCCTCCCGACCTTCGCCCTCGCGACGGGTCGTATCACCCGCCTTGAGAAGAACCGCGCCGGTTTGCGAATCAATCCAGTTGGGCAACCAACCGCCCGGATGCGGCTGTTTCCCTTCCCCGGACATCTCGGGCCAGATGGCCGGGGTGAGGAGGACCCACTTCACGGCGAACTTCCCGTTGGAAAGCCGCACGAAAGCATCCGGATGATGGAGCCCGCACGGCAGAGGCAGCGGCTGCGGTACGTCGCGGCGGATGGCAGTGCAAAGGCGTTGCTGGCCCCCGACCACGATGGATTGCGGATGGTCGTTGAGCAACAGGCGGATGAGGTCGCGTTTGTTGGAAGGGTCGCCGTTCACCTTGTCCATGGCCTCGGCGAAAAGCCCGAGGCGATAGCCCTCGCGCAGGCGCAGGTAATGGGCCGAGTAGATCCTGCCTGCGGCTTCGCCCTGGCCCGTGGTCTGGGTTTCCGGATCTATGGCAATGCCGATGGTTTGCTCGGTGTCGGCGAGGGCGGTGTCCCGGAGGTAGTCCGACCCTTCGGACGGCTCGGAGGGATCACCGCCAAGGTAACGCTGGTAAGCGGCTGTGGAAATCCACGGTTCGGCGGCCGTTTCCTTGGCGGGCGGCTGGGTATTGGCGACCGCATAAACCAAGGGTGCGGGCAGTGAGCTGGTGTCGCGCCAGTTGCCGGAGACGGGGTGAAGGGCGACCGCCACGGTGCCCGCCCGGATCGTGTCCCTGGGGCGCGGAAAGAACCAGCGGGGCACAGGCAGGGGCCGGCCTTGCTCGTCGGCGACCGCCACGGGAAACGGCCCGGCGGTGGTCAGGCAGCCGAACTTGCGATCTCGTTGGTTGCAGTACCTGCCGCTACGCCCGCTGCGATGGGCATGAACGCCACTGAAGCCGGCGCGATGCAAAGCCGCGTGAAGAGCGTGGTTGGTGACGTCCGGCAACGGCCAGGCGGCCGTATGTCCGGCGAGCGAACCGGCCATGGGCCGGCCGTCGCGGAAGAAGAGGACGTCGGTCGGTTGGAGGAGGACTTGGTGCAACGTGCTGGGTGTGTTCATGGCGTGGGTTGCCTGTCGGCGGGTTGCGGGATTTCGGATTCGAGACGGGACGCGCGGGATTGCGACCCGGTGTGAGCGTCCTTTCGGTCGGAGAGGTTGCGCGCGATGAAGGCCGCGGTCTGGCAGAGCCCGATGAGGGCTTGCACCTTCGCCTCGGCGGAGGGAAGGGCCTGCAGGTATTTGCCAATCGCCTCCTGGATCTCGGCGACCGCTTCGCGGGAATAACGCGTGCCGCGTTGGCGGTCGGCAGCCACGGCGACTTCGCGGGAAAGGATGGCATCAACCACCTCAGCAAAGTTCGCGGCGGACCGGATGGCTTCCGGCTTGTCCGTGGTTTCGGCCTGGTAGCCATCAATGAGTTCGATGACGCGATGCGGGAACTTCGCGCTCAGCACGTCCTGATGCAGCGCCTCGATCATCCGCTGGCAGGCGTCGAGGCCGCGGCTGTCCCATTGGCAGCCCCAGTGGATCGTTTCCCCGGAGCGCTTGAGGAGGGTGACCGCGACGGCCGAGCGGCCGAGGCCGCCCTTGGCCGGGTCTTTCTTGGCGCGTTTCTCGGCGGCCTGGGCTTCCCGGACGGCATCCTGCAAGGGATGGCTGAAGTGGGCGATGGCGATGCCGACCGAGGCGCTGGCGTCCGGACCGGGCACGAGAAACGGTATGGGCTGGTCCTGCTGGTCAACAATGTCCTCGCGCGCCAAGCAACCGGGAGCGATGTGCCGGAACAGGCCGGTGCTCGCGGCCAGCTTCTGGTAATACGAAGGTTCGCGACCAGCCTTCTCGTTGGCTTTCAAGAGGCGGCTGGCGGCCTGGCGGAGCATCTCGGGCAGGCGGGCATCACCCGTAAACGCGAGTTGCAAGGCGCGGGCGCATTCGAGCGCCGTATCGGCGGGCAGCAGCGCCACGACGTCATCGCCCCCGGAGTAGATCAGCCGGCCGTCGTAGATCTCGACGATGGGCCGGGCGCAGAGGAGGGCGAAGTTCGTCAGGGCCTCGCTGAATTGCAGGTGATAAGACGGCGACACGGGGCGACGGGTATTCAGAAGCTCCGCGTACCGACTTCGCAGCGTGCCGTGGCCGTCGGGATCCGATTCGCGCTGGAAATACTCGAGCGCGCCGGCCGGGTTGCCGCTGCTGTCGGTGTAGCCGGCCAATTGTTTCGAGAAAGGCGGGCATTTGTCGCCGGCCACCCACTTACCGATCTGGTCGCCGTCGAACGCCAGCACAGCGAAGTAACGGTCACCGGCCTGACCTTCGACATCGGGTTCGTCGTCGGCGTTGCTGAAGGGGGCGTGGCGGGCCAGACCGTGAGTGTTGGGCATGCGCAGCGGGTCCAGGCCGAAGTTCGGCTTCAGATAGGTCAGGTCCCACAACCGTTTGACCAGAGTGATCGCGCCCAGCCAATCGTCGTGTTTGAACCGGTTGGCGAGCGGGCCGTGCTCCGGGTTCCACGCCGCGCCCTCCGCGCGTCCGGCCAGTTGCTTGCATCGCGCCAGCCAGACGCGTCCGCCGGCGACGGCTTCTTCCTTGCCGGTGAGGCTGTCCTTGTTGGAGGCGGCGCCGACGCGCCAGCCGCCGTCATTCCAGGCGTTGAAATGGCGGGTTTGGCGGACGGCATCGAGCTGCCAGGAGTTGAGGGCGGTCAACAGCGCCCAGGCCACGCCGATGTTGTTGAGCCGGGTCTTCTGGTCGTCGGTGTAATACCGGCGGTCGCGGTGGTCTTGAGGCATCTTCTCCTGGGCGGCCTCGATCACGGTTTCAACCCGCTGAAGCAAGGTCTTGCCGTTTTTGCCGTCCTCGTCGGGGGCGAAGGGAAGCTGCTTCGCCAACTCGATGGCCTGCTCGGGTGTTTCCGGCCACGGGGTGATTTGCCAAGCGATGGACAGGAAGCGATCGATCTGACGATCGAAGCGAGCCTTGCGATTCACCCCGGCAAAGGCGTGGTCCTCGGGATTGTTCGTCAGGCCGGCTTGCTCGCAGGCGTCCCAGACGGATTGAGCGATGCGTTTGAACTCGTCGCGAATGGCCTTCTCGACCTCCCGGGCGATAGTGTCGCTGCGTTGGGCCGAAACAAGCGCGAGGAAAACGTTGGGCAGGTTGGGTGTGAGCAGGTCGCGCTCCTTGTCGAGCGGCTCAATGGATTCCCACACCGGCCTATCGCCGATGCGGATCTTGCTCCACAGATCCTTCCTCCAATGCAGGTCGAACAACGGCTGGCCGCACAGCGAGGGGTAAATGACCGCGTCCGGGCCGGCCAACTCGGAGAACTTTTTCAGCCCGGCGGCCATGAGCCAGGAAAGCAGGTAACTGCCGCTCCAGAGATCCCGCGTGCTGCGGGCCTGGGCGATGAACTCCTGCACGGGACCGAGTTGGAACTTCAGGAAGGCCGGGCGCCAAACGTTGTCCTCGTCCACACAGCCCGCCAGCGCCGAGACCACCTGCATGTGCGTCCAGATTGTGTGGTCCGGCAGACGGGTATCCGCCGGCAGAAATGCGAATCGGTAATCCTTCTCGATGGCAAATCTCGGCCAGCATCGCCAGTGAGCAAAGAACCGGGCCCGCCACATTTTGTCGTCTGGCCAATCCTCAGGGATGAAGCTCAACGCCGGCTGGACCGAGTTTTCGCCTTCAAAGCCCTCCTCCACCGAGCGAAACTCGGCATGAAACGGGACCGGCTCGCCGCTGAGGGGGTGGCGGAAGGCGTTCCGGACGCCGTCGAATGCGCAGCTCAAGCCGGCTGACGCCGAACTCGGAAACGGGAACCGGTCGGCGGCGGCGCCCGTGTGGTCGGCGTGTTTGAAATAGTCGCCGATCTCGGTGTCGGTGAACCCTGCCTGGCGAAAGGCCGCATCCGACCGTTCACCGTGAGTCCGGATGTCCAGGCACTTGCTGGGCGGATCGTGCAGGTAGGCCGCCAGTTTCCGTTTCCAAAACTCGGCATTCATATCGCTTGCCATGGCCTCAATGTGGGTCGTGTACGGAGACCGTGCCAGTTTTCGGACCTCCGCGGACCTCCGGACGAAAAACCGGCCGGCCAGTCCGGGAGATTCCGGGAAAACAGAAACGCACCGCAGCCCGGGAACTTGTTTCCGCAGACATCGGGTTGGACCCGGTCACTCTCCAGCGCTGAGGACCCCAGCACCGAATCGCAGTGCCCTCCATTACCCACCCGAGGTTTCGAGACTCTCCGCACAGGGCCGTCCCCGGCCGTTTCTGCGTCTGGGTGGGCACACCGGATCGGGACCGCCGGTGAGGATGCGCCGCTGGTGTAACCTGGACTGCGGGATTAGCGCGTCGGCAGAAGAAGAAGCTGGTTTCGGAAACAGCGCGGCCCCTGTGGGACCCGTTGTCATTCATCCATGCCTTCGCGCTGAAGGGGCGGAGCTGCACGCCGTCGGCCGCACCCTTACCACGCATGCGCTCCGGGGTCAAGGAAGAACCCGGAGGATAACCCAGGCGACGCAACAACCCCGCCGTGGGCTGGGTCTGTTACAGCCCCGCGGATGGGTGAAAAACCAACCAGCTGGAAATCCGCCGGAGGAACCATCCGCAGTTAATGACAGACGTGCGCCACCGGCGCCTCTTGGTGGGAAAACCCTCCAGCCGAACGGCACCCGGCAGAAACGGTCTGAAACTGGGACGTGACAGATTGTCTCATGTTTGGCAGTCTCGAAGGTGGCGACGGACCCCGGCGCGGGACGCAGCGGGCAGGGCGGGCCGGTCCGGTTGGTTGTTCGAGACCGACTCGCATCCCACCGGGCATCGCGCTCAACATGACGTGGCGACGGGCCATTGCTCATTCCGGTTGGCTCGCACTGGTAGGCTTGGCAGCCCTGCTGTGGAGCCGGCCACTCTGGTTTGCATCCCCGCACACGCTGAAAGACGACCCCCGTCCAGTCCGCCGTGACCCGGGGATCCTTTGGGTGCACTATCACGAAAGGCCACCTTACTACATCACCACTTCAACCGGATTGACGGGGCTGTGCCTCGGGCCGGTTCGGCGCGCATTGGAGGCATCCGGGCTGAATCACCGGTGGCAGGTCACACCTCCGCAGAGGCAGTTGTACTGGTTGCAAACCCGAACCTGGGAAGCCCACGCTGCCGTGGGCTGGTTCCGACTTCCCGAGCGGGAAGCATGGGCCCGCTTTTCCGTGCCCGTTTACCGGGATGGCCCATGGGTGGCCGTGGTCCGCCGGGAAGAATCGCGCGTAGGCACGGCATCCGCCCTTGCGGATCTGTTGGCAACGACCGGCCTTACCGTGCTGCGACGCGTCGGATACAGTTACGGGGAATGGATCGAGAACGGGCTTGCCAGCGCCCGGCCTGTGCAACGGATGTATTCGAGCGACACCGTGCAGATGTTGCACGCTCTGGCTGCCGGCAGAGGCGACTGTCTCTTCATGGCCCGGGAGGAAGCCGAGACCCTTCTGAGCCTGAATCCTCATTTGAGCAAAACTCTCCGGGTGGTGATTCTGACCGATTCCCCGACGGGGCTGGAACGGCACGTGATGTTCGGACGGGGTGTCCCGGAGAATTGGATCCGGCGGTTCGACGACGCCATGAGGCGCATCCTTCGGCAGGGGCCGGAGCCCGAAGACGCCCGGGAGCGGCAAACCTCCGATGGAGGATGAAACATCCCAACTCCGAGACCCATGAAGTTCCCGAGCAGAAAGACGACACTGTGGAGTACGGCGGTGGCGGCACTGATCGGATACGGTGCCTGGATCTGGTGGTACGAAGGCGAGGCAAGGCGCGCGGCCCTGGCGGATCTGGAGCGCCATGCCGCCGTGGTGGCACCCGCGCTTTGGCACCTGGACCCCGCCATGTGTCGGGACTATCTCCAGCTGGCAGCATCCTCCAAGGGTTACCAACACTTGCGGGTGGAGGATGAAGCCGGAAACCCCTTTGTGACTTGTCAGGGGCAGCCGTTGGGCGGAATGGACGTTATCCTGCACCAGTTGGGGCTGATTCCGGCGGTCTCGCTTCAACGCCCCATCGTTCATGGGAAAGACGTTCTCGGCCGGATCGAGGGTGTGTGGTATGTGCGCACGGTTTACGCGGAGGTATCGGCTCTGTGCGGTCTGATCCTGGGCCTGGTCCTGCTGGAGCGGCACCTCCGGGTTCGGGGAATGCGCGACCGGCTCCAAGTCGAGGTGGAAGATCGAACGCGTGAACTGGCGGCGACCCATGCCGCACTGGCGGCCCGAGAAGCCCAGTATCGCAGTTCCTTGGAACAGAGTCCCGACCTGTTCTGCCGGTTCACCGAAGATGGAACACTTACCTACGTCAACCCGGCCTACTGCCGGTTCTTTGGCAAAAATGCAGATGAGCTGGTGGGCACTCGTTTCCTGCCCCTCATCCCGGAAGAAGATCGTGGCTCGGTGGAAACGGTACTTCGAACCGGGCTGAGGCCCGACATGGCACCCCTGACGCTGGAACACCGGGTTGTGGCGGCCGACGGCTCGCTGCGATGGATCCGCTGGACCAACAGCGCCATACGGGATGACCAAGGGCGATTCCTGGAATACCAAGCCATCGGCCACGACATCACGGAGCAGAAACGGGCCGAGATGGATCTGGTGCGGAGTCACGACTTGTATCGGCGTGCCATCAGCGCTGCCGCGGCCGTGCCGTACCAGATTGACCTGGTTGAGAACCGGTATCTGTTCGTGGGTGAGGGGATTCGGTCGTTGACCGGGTACGCTCCGGAGGAACTGGCGCCCAGGGAGCTGTGGAACCTGGCGGAGGAGGTCGTTTTCCTCGGGCCATGCGCCGGGTTGAAACTGCAGGAAGCGCTCCAGCGGCTGAGCGCGGGCCGATTGGAACAATGGCGTGCTGATTACCGGCTGCGCACGCGGTCGGGTGAGGTTCGATGGATCTCGGACACCGCGGTGCCGACCCTGACAGAGGATGGTCAGGTCCGGGGGATGTTGGGGATGCTCCTGGACATTACCGACCGCCGCCGGATGCAGGAAGAACATGCCCGGCTGGCAGCAGCGGTGGAGTCGGTGGACGAGGCGGTATTTGTCACCGACCTGCAGGGCGTGATCCAATATGCCAATCCGGCACTCGAACGGGTGACGGGATATGATCGGAACGAGGTGATCGGCCGGACGCCGCGTATCTTCAAGAGCGGGAAACATCCGCAGGCTTTTTATGCCCAGATGTGGGAAACGATCCGGGAAGGACGTTCCTGGAACGGCCGGGTGACCAACCGGCGGAAGGACGGCCGTTTGTACGAGGCGGAGCTCGGCATTTCGCCCGTTCGGGACGCCTCCGGCCGGCTCACCCACTACGTGGCGGTCAGCCGGGACATCACCCAACAACTTGCACTGGAAGAACAGTTACGCGAATCGCAGAAACTGGAGGCCATCGGCCGCCTGGCCGCCGGTGTCGCGCACGAGTTCAACAATCTGCTCACCATCATCCAGGGAAACGCCCTGTTGATGGACCGGGATGCCCTTTCACCGGAGGACGCCACGTGCGTGGATCAGATCGTTCACGCCACGCAACGGGCCGCCGATCTCACCCATCGCCTGTTGCTCTACAGCCGGAAGAAACCCATGCAGATGCGCGCCGTGGATCCGGGCGATCTGTTGCTCCGTGGCGCGCGGATGCTGGAACCCCTGCTGGGCGAAAGGATTCGACTGCGATTGCATCTGGGGAAGGACCTGCCGGTGCTCCGCGCCGACCCCGCATTGCTGGAACAGTTGCTGATAAGCCTGGCGGCCAACGCGCGCGATGCCATGCCGGACGGCGGAGAGCTTTACCTAAGTGCCGAAGTGTGCGAACTGAGCGAACGGGACAGAATGAACCGTCCGATGGCCGGTCTCGGCCGGTACATTCGACTCACCATCCGTGACACGGGTGTCGGGATTCCACCCGAACACATCCCGCATCTGTTCGAGCCGTTCTTCACGACCAAGGACGTGGGGAAAGGCACCGGCCTGGGGTTGGCGGCGGTGTACGGGATCGTCCAACAACATCGCGGCTGGATCGAGGTCGAGAGCCGGGTCGGAGGTGGGACAACGTTCCGCATCTACCTGCCTGTGGCGGAGGAGAGCCAGCCCGCGCCACCCACGGAGCTGGAGGTTCGTGATCTGCCCCGGGGCGGCGAGGGTGTCCTCGTGGTGGAGGACGAGCCTTCGCTGCGCCGGCTTACCGAGACCTTGTTGCAGCGTTGCGGGTATCGCGTGTGGTCGGCATCCGATGCCCGTGAGGCGCACATGGTATGGGAACAACATCGGGCGGAAATCCAACTGCTGCTGACGGATCTGGTGTTGCCGGGCGGGAGTTCCGGGGCCGACCTGGCGGCACAGTTCGCGGCACAAAAGCCGGAACTCAAGGTCCTTTTCACCAGTGGCTATTTCGAAGCCCAGTTCCACGGTGCCCTCAACCTGATCGAAGGGGACAACTTTCTCCCGAAACCCTACCGCCCGCGACAACTGGCGGAAATGATCCGGGCGCGGCTGGACCGCGGCAAATAGAGAGACCCGGTCCGGCATGCGGCCGCGCACCGTTCAGGCGGTTGGGAAGAAATGGCTGTCCGGCCGCATTCGGACCTCTCTACCCGCCGCAACGCCGGGAGCCCGCCGAAAAAGCGGTTTCCGCAGGCTAAACGGGCTGCACGTGGGCTCGAGCCGGCATGGACGCCTCGGATTCAAAGGCTCGATTGCCGCAGCCAGACGGTGAAGCGCTGCGGGGTTCGGTGCCGGGAACCCGGACAGGGCAAGTTACCGCCCGAGAAGGCCGTAGGGTTGGAGGTGGTCCTCACCCACCCGATATTTCGGTGCCGCCTTCAGGGAGAAAGTGAAGGCCACTGCATAGTCCGCCGGCCCCTGGCGCGGATTGCGAACGCGGAAGGTCAAGGCACCGGTCCAACTGCGGAAGTCGCGGTAGACGGTGTAAAATTGTTCCTGCAGTTGACCGTCGTCCACTTCGTAGTGGTGGGTCAGGCGGAAGGCCCAGTTGTCGTCCCACCGCCAGAGCAGACTTTGGAACAGCAGGTGATGTCCGGGGCCCCAGGCCGTCGGGTTGGCGCGAAAATCGTCCCGCAGGTAGTAATGACCCACGCTCCAGTTCCAACGCTCGCCTGCTTCCCAGGTGAGCGCGTGGAAGGCGAGCCGCAGCTGTCCCGCCTCCGGCGCTGCCCGCACCGTGGAGCGGATCGCCAACCACGACCTCGGACGCAGGACGAGGTCCGAGAGAAGGTCGCTCCACGTGTCCTCGCCCGGGTCCGGTTGAAGCGCAAGATCCGTGTGGAGAGACCAGTCGGCGAGGACGCTGACCGCGCCGTTTCTCCGTGTGTACCAACGCTGCTGGAGGCCCAGGCGGAGGATGTGGGTTTCGTCGAGGGCGTCCACGGCGTTGAAGGCCGGGAACTCCAGAGGCAGCATCCAAAGGCTGGGTTGGAGGCCGTCGAACTGTGGCAGCGCAGCCGGCTCCGGATCCGGTCGGGGCACATAAACGTACCGCAGGGAGGGCTGGACCACGTGGCGGAGGCCGTCCAGGTCGAGCCATCGGGAGTGCCAGTCCGGCCAGGTGCGCGAGGCCTTGAATGAGACCTCCAGGCCGGCGTGGAACAGGGCCCGGATTTCTTCATCGGTCCGTGCGCCCGGGCCGTCGGCCCGGCCGTAGGCGGTGAACCGGCCACCGATCTCGGGCGTGACGTTGAGCCAGTCCCACAACAGCCACGGCCAGACGATTTGATGGAACGAGTCCGCGCGCCAGGCCTCCACACGGGGTTCCGTCCAGCCGTTGGTTTCCGGAAATCGCAGCCGGTAGAAGCCGGCAGTGCTTTCGCTCTCGTAGTACAACGGGGTACGGCCGATGGGTTGCCGCCATGCGGTGAGTCGGACTTCCGGCAAGCGTTCCACAGTTGGGAAGAACTCGTTCACGCGCGGTTCGGCCAGCAGTTCGAGGGCGAACCGGTCAGCGGTGTGGGTGGTTTCCAGGAAGGTGCGGGGCTGTGGATTGCGGCGGTAGAGGTTCTCGAAGAAATCGTGTTCCATCAACGGGTCGGTGAAGTAGCGGAGCTGGGCGCGGAACACCGTGTTGCTTTCGGGGCGGGTCAGCCAGGAAAGGGCCAGGCGATGCCGGTCCGGATCGATCTCTCCGCCCCGCGGATCGGAGCCCGGGGCGGTGTCGTGGGCGTAGTAGTATTCCAGGCGCGGGTCGCCCCACCGGCCGGCGTGGCCCTGCAGATCGAGGCCGGTGGCGGGACCGCGCCGGGTGCGGTAATCAAGGTGCACCGCCCCCTCCAGCTCGGGCAAAAGCTGCCACCACCATGTGCCCAGTAGGTATCCCCCGAAGCGGCTGCGGTAACCGGGCACGACGTCCCAGCGCGGGCCGCCCTCGGCCAGGGACCGGCGATAATAGGGGAAGTAAAAGACGGGGACCGATCCGAGATAGAGCGTGGCGTGTCGCAGTTCCACGTACCGGCCCGGGATGAGGGTGATCTGCCGCGCCACGATGCGGTCAAAGGGCACCGCCACGTCGTCGGTGGTGATCCAGGCATTGGTGGCGGTGTAAACGCCCATGGTGGTGTCGGCGTCCAGACCCTGGGCGGCTACGAACACGGGCCGCCGGCCGGTGCGAAACTGTTTGGCCTGCATCCGCCGCGTGCGGAAATTGTAACGGATGCGTTCGCCCACCCAGACTTGGTCGGCATGAAGGATGCGGACCCGTCCTTCTGCCACCGCCTCACCGGTCTGTTGGTTCAGCCAGACCACGTCGGCGGTCAGGGAGGCGTCTCCGTATCGGATGAACACGCCGTTGGTTCCCAGCAGCACTCCCTCCCCGGGCCGGTATTCGAAGCGGCCCGCCTCCGTCAGGGACCGCAGTTCCCACTCCTCGGCAGCAGGGGCGGGGCCGGGTTCCCCGGCAGGAGAGGCACGTTCCCCCAGTAGGAGCGCCAAGCAGGCAATCAGGATGCGCACCGTCATCGAGCGCGGCCAGCAAAGCAGACCGGCAGGGTTGTTGCCAAGCTGATTGACGGGCCCTGTCCCGCCGGTGTGCCGAAACCCACGCCCCGGCCGGAATCGAGGGAAAGTGCAGGCCGCCGGAAGGCCCGGGCAACCCGCCGGGGCAAGGAACGGATCACTCCACGATCTTGGGCACCAGGAAGAGGCCATTGGCCTGCGCCGGCGCGTTGGCCAGGGCTTCTTCCTGTGAAAGGCCGGGCCGGGGATCGTCCGGGCGCATGACATTGACTCGCGGAACGGCGTGGGCGGTCGGCTCGATGCCGGTCACGTCCAATTGCTTCAACTGGTCCACGTAGGCGAGGATTTGGCCGAGCTGAGCCTGAAAGAGGGTTGCCTCCTCCTCGGTGAGCTCAAGCCGCGCCAGATGCGCCACGTAACGAACGTCCATGCCGGAGTCGGAAAAAGGCGGCGAGGCGCTCATTCCTCGTTGAACTTGTTGCGGACCAGGGCTTCGAGTTCGGCCAGCGCCTGCGGGGCATCCACGCCGCGCACATGAAGCGTCAACCGGCTGCCTGGTCCGGCCGCCAGCATCATCAAGCCCATGATGCTCTTGCCGTTGATGGTCTCGCCGTCCTTTTCCACCAGGACCTCGGAGGCAAACCGGTTGGCCGTTTTGACAAAAAGAGCGGCTGGCCGGGCGTGGAGACCCAGCTTGTTGGTGATCACGACACTCTTTTGCAGCGCCTGCACTTTTTCGTTTGCCGTTGACCCGCTCATTTTGCCGCAGGATTTGTACCGCAAGTCCTGCATGTTCGCCACTCCCAAATGCATGCCGGACTGTCACCGGCCCGGGGCCGGGCCATCGCAGAAGCGGGCCGGGCCCGCCTGGCGTCCCGGCGCCGGTTCCTTGACTTGTCCGCAACGGCCCCGATACGGTTTCGCCCGTGAAACGCGCGCTATTCTGGTTGGGTTGCCTGCTGTGGGTGGGGCTGCTGACGCCGACCCCCGTGCCGGCCCCCTTGATTTACACCCCCGGCGAGGGATGGACCTACGAGCCGGTGGGAGAAGAAGGGAAATGGCGCCGCGCCCGTGCCAAGGACCAGCTCGACGCGGCGCGGGAGGCGTTCGAACGCGGCGACTACCGTGTGGCCCTCAAAGCCGCCCGACGCGTCATCCGCCAGTGGCCGCTTTCCGATTACGCACCAGAGGCACAGTTCCTCCTGGCCCGTTGCTACGAGGAGCGGAAACAGGACGAAAAGGCGTTCCGCGAATACCAGAAGTTCATCGAGAAGTACCCGCGGGCCGAACAGGTCGAAGAAGCCCTGCAGCGGCAGTACGCCATTGCCCTGCGTTTTTTGAACGGTCAATGGTTCAAGCTCTGGGGCTACATCCCGTTTTTCCCCTCCATGACCAAGACGGCCGAAATGCTGGAGAAGGTCGTGCGCAACGGTCCGTTCAGTTCAGTGGGGCCCCGGGCCCAGTTGAGCCTCGGCACCGCTTACGAAAAGGCCCGGGATTACGACCTGGCGGTCAAGGCTTATGAAACGGCTGCCGACCGGTACTTCGACCAACCGGAAGTGGGTGCCGAGGCCCTCTACCGCGCGGGCATGGCCTGGCTGAAACAAGCGCGCACGGCCGAGTACGATCAGAGCGCGGCAGGAAAGGCCATTGCGGTCTTCACCGATTTCCTGGCGCTTTATCCCAACGACCCGCGCGCGGCCGAGGCCCGCCAACACATCGTCGATCTCAAGCGGGAACAGGCCCGGGGTAATTTTGAAATCGGCCGATTCTACGAGCGCAATCGCCAGTGGGCCGGCGCCCTCATCTACTACAACGAGGTCCTCCTGCTCGATCCCACCTCGCCCTACGCGGACGAGGCGCGCCGCCGCATCGAGCAACTCAAACCGCGGGTGCGCCCCCAGCAAACCGCCAACAGCAACCGCCCATGAAAATCTATGCGGCATGGTGCGGCATGGTTTGCGCGCTCTGCCTGACCGCCGGCTGCGCCGGCTACCGCCTGGGCGCGCCCGCATCGGCGGACCTAGCCGGCCGCACCCTTCATGTGGCCCCCGCCATCAACGAAACCCTCGAACCCCGACTCACCGAGTTCGTCACCACCGCCCTGCGCCGGCAGGTCCAAAAGGACGGCACCTTCCGTCTGGTCACCGACCCGCACGAGGCGGATCTGCTCCTGCGCGTGACCGTGACCGCACTGGATCGGCACAGTGTCAGTTTCAACCCCGCTGACATCGTTCGACCCCAGGATTTCGAAGTGATCCTCCACGCCAGGGCCGAAGTCAGAGACCGCAGGTCGGGCAGGGTCCGACTGGACCGCACCTTCGAAGGCCGCCGTTTGATGCGAATCGGACCCGACCTCACCAGCAGCGAGCGACAAACCCTGCCCTTGGTGGCCGAGGACCTGGCCCGGCAGATCATCCTGGCCCTGGCCGAGGGCGAATGGTAAGGGGAGGGACGCCCTTTCCTGGCCGGCCCCGGCCTTCCGCCTGTGGGATCGGTCGGGAAACCCCGTTCAAGTTCCGCGCCCGTGACCGCCCGGCCACTTTTCGCGCTGTCCCGGACCGGACCGATCTGCCGGCCACCTTGCCATGACGCGCGCGGCCGGGCAGTCTCACAGGAACGATGCACCTGGTGGTGGTTCACTATCATTACCGACCCGGAGGGGTGCGCCGGGTGGTGGAGCTGGGGCTCCACGCACTGCTCTCGCATGGTGCCGGATCATGGGAGTCGGTGTCGTTGGCAGGAGGCGAGGCGCCCGAGGCCGAGTGGTGGGAGGCCCTCTGCAAACAGCATCCGAACGTCCCGTTCAGGCTGCTCACCGACCCCGCCTTGGGATATGTGGCAGAAACGCGCATGAACCCGGCCCGGCGCAGGGCCCGGCTCCGCCGCTTTCTGGAAACTTTGCTGCGGCCTTTTCCAGACGGTGCCGCCGTTATTTGGCTGCACAATCCGGGTTTGGGCCGCAACCTGTTAATGTTGCGAGAAATCCTGCGTGTCTCGGAGGCCCGGGGATTTACCGTTGTGGCTCATCATCATGACTGGTGGTTCGAGCACCGCTGGCATCGGTGGGAGGAATTGCGCAGGACCGGTGTGCGTTCCCTGGGCGAAGTGGCCGAAGTAGTGTTCGCCACGGGGCGGCAGGTTCGGCACGCCACCATCAATCGGCGCGACTTCACGCTGCTGCGGCAATATCTGGGGGGCCGGGTCGGTTGGTTGCCGAACCTCGTAACTCGGCAGGCCCCTCCCACAGAGGCAACCGTCCGGGCCGCCCGGCGTTGGCTGCGGGAACATCCGCTGACCGGTGGACGCGTCGCCTGGGTGGTACCGTGCCGGTTGCTGCGGCGCAAGAACCTTGCCGAAGCCCTGTTGCTGACGCGGTGGCTCCGTCCGGAGGCATGCCTCGTCACCACCGGCGGGCCCAGTTCGGAAGAGGAGGTTCCCTACGCCCGGGCGTTGGCTGAAGCCGCCCGCCGCCATCGCTGGCCGCTGGCGCTGGGAGTGCTGGCCGACCCGGACCCGCGTGCACCGGACGTGCTGACCCTCATGCGCGCCTGTGAGGCGGTTCTGCTGACATCGGTCCAGGAAGGCTTCGGCCTGCCCTATCTGGAGACCGCGGCGGTCGGCCGGCCACTGATCGCCCGGGTCTTACCCGCCGTGATGCCGGACCTGCGCCGCATGGGGTTCCGGTTTCCTCAACTCTATGCCGATGTCCGCATCCCTACGGCCTGGCTGGACTGGCGGGCTGAGCAGCGGCGTTTGCAGCGGGCGTTCGACCGCTGGCGCCGGCTGCTGCCGCGTTCTCTGCGCCGGCATCCGGCCCTTCAACCATGGTGGGAAACCGCCCCACCTCACGTGCCGTTCAGTCACCTGACCCTGACGGGACAACTCGAGGTCCTGACCCGGCCCGTCGAGGAAAGCTGGGAGGCATGTCTGCCGTTGAATCCGTGGTTGGAAGAGTGGCGCGCCCGGGCGGCGCGCGGCTGCCTGGAGGTGACTCCCTGGCCGGTCAAGGCGGATCGCTGGGCCGGCCCCGATGCCTATGCCCGCAGATTTCATCAGATGCTGCGCGGCCGCCCGGAACCGGCCCCGCCCGACGCTGCACGCCTCACCCAGCGCGCGATGCTGGAGAAAACCCTTGCAGAAGCGCTCCGTCACCCGCTTCTCTGGGCCCGGGTATCATGAAAGTGCGGGCCGTGCTGTTCGACATCTACGGGACTCTCTTCCGGGTGGGCCTGCCTCCGGCCGATGCCGACGCGCAATGGCAGCGCTTGTTTGAGGAGACCCTGGGCACACCGCCGCCGCTGAATCGCCTGCATTTCGCCGCCGCCTGCAGCCGAGTGGTAGCCCGACGACACGAGACCGCCCGGGCCCGCGGGATTCCGTATCCGGAAATCCTCTGGCCGGCCGTGGTGTTGGAAGTGGTGCCACAACTGCGGCGTCTGCCGGCCGCCGGGTTCCGTCGCTTCATTTACCAACAAATGCAGATCGGCCGGCACATCGAACTGCACCCGGGTGTCGCGCCAGTGTTGCGGATGCTCCGCGTCCGCAACTGCTTATTGGGCCTGGTCTCCAACGCCCAGGCGTACACTTGGGAAGAGTTGCAGATTCATCTGGGTCGGGTGGGCCTGGCCCCGGACTGTTTCCGAACCGACCTGTGCTTCTTCTCGTTCGAACACGGCTTCGCCAAGCCGGATCCCCACGTGTTCCAATGGGCCACCATAAGGTTGGAAAGTCTGGGGATCGGCCCGGCCGAGACTCTCATGGTGGGTGACCGCCTGGACAACGACATTGAACCGGCCCGGGCGTTCGGCTGGCAAACGTGGCATCTCCACTCCCAGGCGGGAGACGGGCGGACAGGCGGTTCGTGGGAACAACTGCGGGCCTGGTTGGACCAGCATGCCGCCGGCGTTACAGCCGCCACGGCGGACACGTCTCCCACGCAGCCCTGCTGACCGGCGCCCCGTACCCCGGCCCGTGTCCGCACATGCGCGACGGGATGACTCCTGCCAAAAAGAAGGCCCCGCGGGCCGTGGCCGACCCGCAGGGCTCAAATCCCGGGCGGAACCCCGGCAAATCACGAGGTGGTCTCGCCCACTTGGAAGCGCAGGAACCGCCGTACCTGAATGGTGTCATTCAGCTCGCGACTGACCCGCTCGATGTACTCGCGTACGCTGATCTCGGAGTTCTGTTTTACGTAGCCCTGATCCAAGAGGCAGACGGTCTGATAAAACTTCTCGAGTTTGCCGTCCACGATCTTCTGGATCACAGCGGGCGGTTTGCCCTTGACCTGTTCGGCGGCGATCTCCCGTTCCTTGGCCACCACCGCCTCCGGCAGTTGATCCCGGGAAATGGCCAGGGGCGAGGAGGCGGCAATTTGCAGGGTGATGTCGCGCACCAGTTGTTTGAATCCCTCGGAGGCCACCGTTTCCTCGCGGCCCGCGCCGACCTCCACCAGCACACCGATCTGGGCACCGGTATGGATGTAGGCCGCCACCATGCCGCAGCCCTGAACCTCCAGCCGTGCGTGGCGGGCGATCCGAAGGTTCTCGCGAATGCGGCTTACGGCATCCTGCCGCAGGCTTTCCACATCCGCGTTCGGATCGGCGGCCAGACGTGCCGCAACCTCCTGGGCGAAGTTGCGGAACATCTCGTTGCGCGCCACGAAATCGGTCTCGCAATTGACCTCCACCAGCACGCCGGCGCGCGCCCCGGGCAACACATGGGCCACGATGACACCCTCCCGGGCTTCCCGCGCCGCCTTGTGTGCGGCCGTGGCCGCGCCCTTTTTGCGCAGGATCTCCACCGCCTTTTCCATGTCACCCTGCGCCTCCAAAAGGGCGCGCTTGCAATCCATCATCCCAGCGTTGGTGATTTCCCGCAGTTTGGCAACCTGAGCAGCCGTGATTTCAGCCATAAAAAACCTCCCGTGATTGGTTCCCTGGTTGTTTCATGCCCACAAGGCGGGTTCTCACGCGGCAGGAGTCGTGCCGGCGTTTTACTCCGAGGGCGTTCCCGGAACCGGGGCCGTGGGCTCGGCCACCGCAGCCGGGGCCGTCTCCGCCGCCGGGGCGGCCGGCGCCGCGGCCGGTGAAGCCAACGTGGATTCCGGTGCCGACACCGTTTCGTTCACCGGGGCGGCCGGCTTTTGCTCTTCTGCTCGAGCCGGCTGGCCGCGGCGCGATTCCCCGGCCTCGAACTCCGCCCGGGCCTGTTGGATGGTCTGGGCCACCACGCCGAGGATCAGGCGAATGGACCGGATGGCATCGTCGTTGCCCGGAATGGGGTAGTCCACCTCGTCAGGGTCGCAGTTCGTGTCCAGAATGGCCACCACGGGGATCTTCTTTTTGCGTGCCTCGGCCACTGCGTTGTGCTCGCGCTTGGTGTCCACAACGAACACCGCGCCCGGCAACCGGTCCATGCCCCGGATGCCTTCGAAATACTTCCGCAACCGCGCGGCCTCCCGGCGAAGCCGCGACTGCTCCTGTTTCACGTAGTTGTTGATGGCGCCACTGGTCTCCATCTTTTCCAGCTCGTCCAGCCGCGCCATGGAACGTCGGATGGTGACAAAATTGGTCAACGTGCCACCCAGCCAACGTTCCGTCACCCAGAACTGGCCGCATTCCTTGGCCGTGTCACGGATCACCTGCTGGGCCTGCTTCTTGGTCCCCACGAAGATGATTTTGTCGCCGCGCAACACGACATCGCGCAAGAACCGGCAAGCCTCCTCCAAAAGGGTGAGGGTTTTGCTCAGGTCAATGATGTGGATGCCGTTGCGCGCATCGAAGATGAAGGATTTCATCTTCGGGTTCCACCGGCGGGTCTGATGCCCGAAATGCACGCCGGCATCCAACAGTTCCTTGATTCCAATGCTCAGCACGATGCTTCTTCCCTTTCGTCCCACCGGTCCGCAACACGGTGGGCCATCCCGTATGGCCGGGATTCAAACCGATGTGGTTGTGGCCCCCTGCGCACCGACCGCGCAGGCTTTTTAAGACCGTTCCTCCCTGTGCGGCTCACCGTTGCGGCGGTGGTCCCGGCACAAGGGACCGCCAATCTAGCAAAACGGCCGCCTCTCGCAACATCGGACTCGAACGCCCCGGGCTGTCCGGACACGGCGGGGGCCGGATGCGCCTTGCCGGCGCACCCGGCCCCGTAGTCTTTCTCGATCCT